>Ga0209709_10001490_pt1 | contig 21622 bp, 11 predicted proteins | sample ArcticOcean_MG_C_2_FD_187435 | JGI IMG/M metagenome (GOLD analysis project Ga0209709, IMG submission 187435) | Marine microbial communities from western Arctic Ocean - ArcticOcean_MG_CB4_136 (SPAdes) (version 2) | ecosystem: Environmental > Aquatic > Marine > Oceanic | place: Arctic Ocean...
CCACTGTTTGTTGGAGAAACTGTTCCTATACCAACGTTGCCAGCGGAGGTGATACGCATATATTCAGTAGCGCCGTCATTGCCTGTAAATGCTATTGGAGCATTGGCTGTTGAATGTTGTGAATCTATTCGTAGGTAATTACTTGAAGAATCCCAATGAATAGTAGCACTGGAATTATGCCAATCACCTATGGTAATTTTAGGGTTGGCTGATTCCCCCCCGTTTATTAATACTCCGTAGTATTCACCCGTCCCTGCATTTACAGCAAAATCGCCAACAACGTGTAATTTTCTTAGTGGGTTAGTAGCGCCTATACCAACGTTACCAGTACTTCTTTGAATCCTCATTGACTCATACCAAGTACCTGAATAATTTCTATCAAAAGCCAAATCTTGTAAGGATGTTGCCGTACCTCTAAATGTCCAATAAGGGTTATCTGAACCAATAGTTATAGCTCCAGTGCCTATTGCATCTGAACCACCTGATGTACTTTGTCTTATATCTAGTTTATTTGATGGATTAGTTGTTCCTATACCAACATTAGTCCCATTATCATAAACAAGACTATTAGTTATAGTATTAGCGTCTAACCACTTAGAAAGATAGTTTGCGGTCCCTGTGCCATCCACGCCAGAGATTTCACTTAGAGTCACCCAGTCAATCCCCGAAGAAGTAGAACTTAAGATTTGACCCTCAGAGCCTCTATTATTTTTACTATCTTGTAGATATTTTGTTGAATATGTTTTTCCTGTACTCATTTTAATATGAATTCCTTACTATGTTGACCCATTCGTATGTTGATACTGCTGTTTGCATACACATATCTGCGTAGCTTGCGTCTTCTGCTGTTACTTCTATGGCTTTAATATTTGTTATACTAAAATTGGAATTTGCTGTAGTTTGATAAACCCTAATTAAAGTATCGAAAGAGCCTCCTCCAGTTGGAGTTAAGATATATTCATAAGAACCAGTAGCTGTTATTGATGGAGTTGCACCTCCGTTAGCTAAAACTACCCTTAAATTTCCTGACGTTACAACGCAATCAAAAGAAACTTTGTAAACATTCCCCACTACAGTACCAACACTTGAACTTATCCAATTATAAGTACCTGCGGCATTATAGGCTGCACTGCCTGTTGTGACAGTCCAACCAGATGAGGAGGCCCATCCACTACTTGCTGGATTACTTAAAAAATCGCCATTCGTTACTATATCTGTTCCATCAACCTCTACATACTCCGTACCAGTTCTATAACGCATTGTACCTACTTTACTTGCTGAAGCTGTATCTGTGTCATCAGCCATTTGGATACCACCAGAGACTTGTAGTTTAGCTTGTGGGGATGTCGTGCCTATACCAACGTTACCATTATTAAGTATTTCAACATTCGCACCGCCAGTTGTTGTAAACCTGTGGCCATTTCCAGAAACCCCCGCAAAGTAATTTCTATTTCCGTCAGCATACATATGTAAGCGTCCAACACCAGAAATGTTTAGGTAAATGCCTTGATTAGATCCATTGGCAGATACGTCAAGGGTTTTTGCTGGACTATCTGTCCCTATACCAATGTTACCGTCATGTTTAATGACCATACTGCTATCAAGGTTGCCAGCATTTATGGTCTCAAAAAAGATATCAGCATTGACATTTGCAGATGATGTCCATTCGTTAGCAGCTCTTGCCCCAATTTTTGCTGTTTCATAATAACCTCCAGAATTGACATCGACATCATAAGCTGTAAATAGGACACTACCTATTTTTTTGCCACTAGAAGTATTAGCCCAATTAGCTCTAAGGTTAATAATTGTATCACTATTTGTGTTAGAAGGCTTTTTAATATCAAGAGGATATAACGGATTCGTTGTTCCTATACCAACGTTACCGTCAGTATCAATCGCCATATGTGTGGTAAAAGAATTATAGGCATCATTTGCTTTTGCGAATAAGAATTTGCCATCTACATTTTGTATGTATCTATAAGAAAGATCTGTTCCAGCAGTAGTGTCTTTAAAGTTTATTACTGGATTTTGTGATGCGATTTCTAATATAGATTTAGGATTAGTTGTCCCTATACCAACATTACCTGCATTTATATAGTTATTTGTACCATCTGTGTATAAAGCTATTTTAGCAACACCCGCATCGTACATTTGAAGTCTTGCCCCGTCTGTAGATTTTTCTGCTAATTCAAATATATTATTTGTATTACTGTTTGATTGTATAGTCAAACCAGATGAAGAAGAACTCGTTGAATTTGACTTTATAGTTAGTGGTGAAGTAGGACTCACTGTTCCTATACCGACTGCGCCACCTTTGACAAAAACATCTGGACTCCCGCTATTAGTCGATCCACCCCAAAGACCCACGCCGCCAACAGTCCCATTACCGTAACCACCAACAGCTCCAGCATATACGTTGCCAGAGCCTTTAAATGTAATAGCTTGGGAACTACCACTTGCAGTAGTGCTTTGTGTATCTCCGTCAATGATAAGTCTTTCATAAGCTTGGCCGTTAGCGGAATTTTTTAGGATATGTAAATTAGCTTCTGGACTAACTGTTCCTATACCAACGTTGCCGCCCCCATATCCCAAAGCAACGTTTTTATTAACATAATGATTTAACGACAGATAGTTGCTACTAGAGTCAATAATCATGTAACCATCAGTGGTGCTAGCTTTAATACTCGGCTGACCACCGACCCTAGCTAAATACAAAGCAGGTTGATTTGCAGAGGGAGATATCTTAGAAGTCCCATCGACCTCAAGTTTCCACGTTGGACTCACTGTTCCTATACCAACGTTTCCGCCAGCGGTTATTCTAAATACTTCTGCCGAGCCTTGCCCGTGTTCGTAAATAGTGAAATCAGAATTAACGCCTACTGCTACGGTTCTGAATGCGAACCCCCTGTTCGGATAAGACCCATTCTTTAACCCTAAAAATATGTTATTGGTGTCGCTATTAGCGAAACTACTTATATTCCCAGAAACTCCTTGGTTGCCCTGTGATGCTACTGTGTATTTGCCGACTTGTAATAATCCCAATGGATTAGTTGTTCCTATACCAACACTATTAGTTGTAGTATTCCCATTGTCAGTTACTTCTTGGAGAGTGTCAGACGCACCAACTTGAGCATCTACATACGCTTTGTTAGCTGCATCTGTAGCGTCTGTTACGGTGTCTACGCCTTGTATGCGCCCTGTTCCACCTAATGTGATACCTCCGCCCTCGACAGTTAAATTGTCTGACGGATTAGTTGTTCCTATACCAACGTTACCATTGTAAAGAAGACTCATCACATCCAACGAGGGTGTAGAAGAATCTGTGGTCCCCGCTAGTCTTATATCTAATCTAGTATAAGGTAAATTGTTAGCAACAGCTTGCTGCCTAGATAACATGAAATCTACAGCACTGTCTTTTCTCGATGTATAAGAAGAGTCGGTAATATCTCTAACTAATCTTAGAACAGATTCCGCTGTAGTATTACTTGAACTTGTAATATCGGCTCCATGCACTTCTAGTGGGACATTAGGACTAGTTGTTCCTATACCAACTTTACCAGAAGCTCCCGCGACAAACAACTTATCAATACCGACAGAGAAATCCATACCGATATCATTTGAGTCAATATCAAGATTTGCAGTTCTTGCTCGTAAAAGAGTTTGCCCGATATCACTACCTAAAATCACATAGTGAGTTGAACTAGAGGCTTTGATTTGTAGGGTCGATCCAGCGACTGATTGAATTTGTACGCCATAAGCATATGACTCAATAGTTAATCCACCGTCTACAGCCGCACCAGTTTCTCCAATCACCACAGCTCCAGTAAAAGTCGATGATGTTGAATCAAATTTTAGAGTGCCGCTATTTTGGGATCTTATTTCAAATATTCTACCACTTGTTGTGGTTCTAAACGTAGCCGCATTATTTCCGTCAGCACAAGCAAATTGATTAATAATACTAGCCGAGGCATCTGGTGCTTGGAAACTACCTACTTTAGCCGTAATATTCCCTGCAAAGGTTGCGCCTGTCCCATTTAAAGTTAAGACATTAGAATTGTTTATCCCAAATAAATGGCTCGAACCTGTAGGGACATTATAATACCAAGTTCCTGCTGTTCCATCTCCACCTATCCATCTATCTGATGCACTTCCTGTGTTTCCTGTAGTGCCTTCAACACTTAAATATCCATTTAATAATATATTACCTGCAAAGGTTGCATTTTGCGATGAGTCTAAAGTTAAAGCAGTAGTATTACCTATTTTAAATAATATACTTGCAGATGCGCCACTATTTAAAGTTAAACTCTGACCACTTGAGAAGTAATCAGCGAAAACACCTTTTGCATTTATTTGTGAATCATCAAATCTTGCTCTTCCTACAACATGCAGTTTTTCTGCTGGATTAGTCGTTCCTATACCAACGTTACCATTTTCTATTACCGCTACTTTTACATTTTCAGAAGCATCACCTAATGTTAAAATCCTATTTGTGCCGCCTCCTCCATTTGCAGCAAAAACAGATAATCCTCCTCCATTATTGTCTGTGTTTTTTATCCTAACAGCGTCTGTAGTAGAGCTTGTTGAGAGGTCAAGTTTTCTAAGGGGGGAAGTCACCCCTAAACCAATATTTTGATTCTTGTCGTAGTAAAAAGGCAATTCATCTTCTCTACCTTTCCCTTGATCACCCAATCTTTGGGTTAACATTTTAATGCTAGTAAGATTAATCGTCTTAGTATCAGTATTTCCTTTGTCAATCGTTAGCCTTACATAGTTATCACCACCATTACCAACATAAGGGTCTACATAATAAAACCTATTAGTTGCGCTGAAGGCTATCCCTGAGCTTGAGTGTATCTCCGTCCATGTGGAGCCATCAGAGCTTGTTTCAATTTTTACCGTACAGGACGGTGCAGGAGAAGAATATCCCGCAGCTATATGAAAATATCTCCCGACATTGTAAGCTACTCCCGTCCATGTCCACCTAACAGCTCTTTCTCCATTACCTACAACTTCATATTTAGTTTTATCTTTCTGATCAAATAGTCCAAGCTCTAAAGTGTCAGAAGAGAAGTTTGTCCCATCTGTAGAAATCTCTTGAGTAGTTGTATAGTTTCTGTCAAATGCTATTAAGTCATGCCATGGAGCATTGAAAGGGGTCGCTGTAACCCAATTATGGGATGGCGTGTAAACTGTGTCATCAGGAGTAGTAAATGTAGGTTTATTAGCCCCTGTTAGTGTGAGATTATTAGTAACAACTACATCATTATTAAAATATGCAGCACTCGTTGCTCTTAGTGTTCCATTAACGTCTAGTTTATAAGAGGGTGTTGTGTCTCCTATACCAACATTGCTATTATATCCAACAGACATTATAGTCACTGGTGTTTGACCACTAGTACGTGCAATATTGAAGTCCATTCTGGAATCAATATTAGAGTTCCAATAATTTAAAATTTGATTTCTATAATTATTTGTAGAATCATATGTGAACTGTATTCCTTCTGCTTGTGAAGAACCTATTGTTAATTTCTTTTGTGGAGATACATTTCCTATACCAATGTTGCCAGAAGTATCGATAGTTATATCTGCGCCTATGCTCCAACCATTACCTCTACCTATTTTAAACTTATCTCCGTCATTATTATCAATCCCTTGCACCCATCTATATGCGCTGGAAAGAAGAAACTGTAGTTGAGCATCACCTGTCCCATCTTGCTCTATAGTAATACCTGCTGTAGTAGTTGTAGCTGAATCGTTTTGATAAACGTGGAGTTTTGATACAGGATTAGTTGTCCCTATACCAACTTTACCAGTAGAGTCTATACGTATACCTTCTATCTTCGCCCCATCGTATTCAGTTGTTCCAATACTAGCATAGGGAGCTGATCCTGTTCTACCTCCTTCAAGGTATATACCTCTATCGTTCGAGGTTCCTATTCGTAAAATTGCACCGCTGCCATCAGCATCGCTTGCACCCTCAAGCCTTGCAACTTCAGAAATAGAACCTGATGAACCAGCATTTTTGACATGCAGTCTTGTAGCTGTCGTATCATAAGCATAAGGACTCGTTGTTCCTATCCCAACATTTGTTCCATTATCATATACAGCTCCGATCCCTAAAGTATCTGAGTCTATCCACCTCGCTAGGTAATTAGCGGTTCCTGAGCCATCAACTGGCCCCGCTCCAATTGGCATTTCAATTACGTTACCAGAGGAATCAACGCCTAGTTTTTGCGTTACTGTCCCCGTGAATGTGCCAGCTCCGTAGTTGTTGAACTTTATCGCTCCAGCGGAGCTGATTCTCATTCTTTCTGAATTATCAACTTTAAATATTTGAGCGCTATTCCCTTGATTATTACCCTCATCAGCAGATAAAGTAAGTTGCCCGTTATCCGCAGCAATCATAGAATAATTACCTGTATCTAAAGTATCCTCCAATCTTATTCGTGGAGCTGAAGCCGCTATATGTAAAATATTTGCTGGATTAGTTGTTCCTATACCAACGTCACCTGATGCATCTATACGCATTCTTTCTGCGTTTGAAGTTCCTAAAATCAATGGCGTAGCGCCGATAGTGCCTATAGCCATTAGACTGTCACCACTACTCCATAACATGTTTGATTTAGATATGTTATTACCGAAAGTCGTGCCGCTCACACCTTGCCCATAAGATCTAAGCTGCATGTAGTTACCACTACTTGCGTTGTTATTCCAAGTAGTGAAGAGTGCGGAAGCGGTATTGCTGGTTGTCCGTGAAAGTGCGGTAGTATCAGTGGCTGATTCTATGTGAACTGTATATGCAGGACTAACTGTTCCTATACCAATATTACCGTTTGATTTAATATATAGACTAGATGAACCAGCTGCACCTGATCTTGGGTCGCCTGATAAAAAATTAAGATGTGTAGAGTCTAAATAGATTTCACCTATACCACCAGCACTGCTATCAAACCATAACCTTGGTGATTGGCCTCTTAGAATTAGCTCTGCTCCGTTAGTTGTATCAGAAACAGCGAGAGTTGTTATTGTCGAAGTGTAACCACTAACTAAAGGGTTTGGCCCTATATGAAGTTTAGCTGCTGGATTAGTTGTTCCTATACCAACGTTGCCTGAACCTTTTAAAGTCATTACGTCTACAGTGGCATTTTCTACGCCTCCGTGAACAGAAAACTTTAAATAATTGCTAGCTGATGTAGATGAAACGTATGATTTTATATCATTATATCTACTTGTATTATAGTCATATCTACCAATTCTTACAGTACCTTCTGATTCGTGAGTAGGCATAACGTCTAAAGCCACTGACCCTTGAACTTGAAGTTTAAACAGAGGACTCGCTGTTCCTATACCAACGTTACCTGAAGCTCTGATGCTCAAAGCTTCAACACCCCCAGCACTGTTATTGTGCATATTAATGCCGAATCTAGGCTCTCCTGAACTTGACCCCTGTCTAATACCATTCAGAGTAACACCAAAGTTATTAACAGGAGAGGTTGCTAGAGATATAGCGGTCCTGCCTACAGTGTCTGTTACAGTATCAGCCTTCAGAGCTAAAAACGCATCGGAGAAAGTGGTCCCTTGGTCTGTGGCGACAACAAGTTTTTGATCTGGACTAGTTGTTCCTATACCAACGTTGCCATCAGCTAATACCGATATGTTAGTAGATGCTGCTGTATCCGCTCTTCCAAACGAAGCTATCGTTCCTTCTGCTACCACATAAGCGGTAGTATCATTATCAGATACGGCTAGTTTAGCTCTATTGGTTCTAGATTTTATTTTGAGACCAATTTCTGCGCCGCCCTCTGAATTAAATATAGCAGTTTTTGTTTCTCCTGCTGAGCTGTTTCCAAGCTGCAAACCGACTGATGGACTCGTCGTCCCTATCCCAACGTTGCTACTAAATAACCCCGTAACTCCAGAGATATATGGTCCTGTAGAAATGATTGAAGTTGTCGTAGTGTTACCGCGAGTCGTAACGTCTTGCAAGGTATCGTTCTCCGCAGGAGAATCACCTGAAAGGAGATACGGGACATTGTTATTGGTGATACGATTACCTATCCCTGTTCCTAATACCTGATTAGCTGTTATTGTATTAGTTACGCTAATAGCATTTGTGCTGCTAGCACCTCTATCAGTAACTGTCTGAAGTGTATCAGCTTCCGCTGTAGATCCAGTCACTACAGGATTCCCATTGACGTAAAGACCGCTTGTTGTTTGCACATAGACTCCGTTCTCGAAATTCAAAGTCGCGGTGTGTGCGCCGCTTGATAGAGTATCGATGTTATTACCATCAGTAAATACGGCGGCCCCGCTCTGGCTTGATGTTATCTTGGCTTTTCTACCAAAAGCGTAAGAATAATCTGAGTTAACTTCGCTATATGAGCCACCTCCTATGAACGAGCGCAATCCACTGACAGTGTTGCCTTCTCCTCCAGCGATTACAGAATGAGTACCAAATGTCTGGTTTTCTTCTCCTCCTATAATTATGGAAAAGTCTCCACTAGCGATATTTTTTTCTCCTGCCCCGACAAAAGAATAATCTCTCAAAACTTTGTTGGTGTTTCCTCCTCCGATAAAAGAGTTAGCGCCAGTAATTAAATTATTTTCTCCCCCTCCTATATAATTAGAAAATGAACCTTCTATAGAATTGTTTTGACCTCCTCCGATAACAGAGTAAGAAGACCCAGAAATATCGTTGTTGTATCCTCCTATACTAGAGGAGTATTGAGAATCGATAACATCTATGCCAGATCCACCTCCGATAAAGACGAAGTCGCACCCTGAAATGTTATTTGACGCGCCACCCCCGATTAGATCGAAATCTCCACTAATAATATGGCCTGAACCACCCATGATAGCTGAGCCAGTAGAATAAATATAACTATTATAAGCTGCTATTATAGACTTGAGAGTAGTTTTAAACCCATGACCATCAGAATTGATCTTTGCACTCTGTGTCTGCGACCCTACTGTTCTTTTAACATGCACTTTTCCTTCTATGACAACATCATCGGTGCTATTAGCTGATGTCCCTATGCCTACATGATTGTTTGTGCTATCAATGGTTATCGCATCTTTTGCTAGTGTCGTATTATAAATACGGAAATCATCTTGATTAGTACCGCCAGAAGCTTGGCTCTCTATTTCCCATGTCGTAGTATTCCCTTGTAATTGTATCGTAGAGCTTTCGTCTCCAGACCCCGATATATTTAAACCCTCAACAGAGATATCTCTATTTGTCGTATTACCATTGTTAGTAACGTCTTGTAAGTTTTGAGTTTCGGCGGGAGAATCTCCAGAAAGGAGATACGGAACATTATTATTCGTAATACGATTACCGTCTCCCGTCCCCAAGAAACTGCCTGAGCCAGAGATGTATGGCCCTTGAGATACTATAGAGGTCGTCGTCGTGTGTCCACGGAGCGTAACATCTAGAAGGTTATCGTTCTCTGCAGGAGAATCTCCTGAAAGGAGATACGGTAGACCACCTGGACCTTTTAATCTACCTCCTAGAGCTGAACCACCAGCGATTCCTTCTACATATAACTTATAATCAGGTTGAGGGAGAGAGCCTATACCGACATTCCCATCGAAACGCCCTTCTCCGACGGCATGTAAATTACCACCGTTAGTGTTATCTCCTTCTAAGCCTCCTTCAATAGTGAAATCTCCAACTAATGATTGGTCTCCTTGGTTATAAAGGTTTAAGTCTACACCTTGGAGGGTAGGTTCAAGAGTATATGGTCCTATAGTTAATATCTCTGGTTCAAACCCTACATCGCTGTTCGCTATTAATTTAAAGAAGAGGGGGGTCTTTTCTGTAATACCATCATCAGTACGAAGTCTAATCCGTTGTCCTTCTTGAATTGCGCTTAATGGATAATTACCTACTAGGTTATCTATGTTTGTCGCAAAATCTCCAGATGTCCCATTCCATATAGTAAGATCACCTAGATTAGTAAAGTTCGGACTCTCATTAAAACCCAACGTTAATTCTATGAATCCAGTAGACCCAGATGCGCTTATAGGCTGGTTATTAAAATATTTAATCGCGTCTGCTCTATCAGCGGCAGAAGTTATACTCCCAGTATCTGGTGGAGAATAATTAGTAAGGTTTTCGTTTAAGGAGGTTTCTCCAGAAGCTTGGACTATTACCTTATCGAAAGTCGCTGTGTTGGCGTAAAGGTAAAACTCTCCAGTGGATGTACCTCCGTCTGCGTTTACAATTTCATTTCTTATCCCAAAATTCCTATTATAAGAGCCGAAGACATCTATATTTTGGGAGCGGGAGAAAGTAAAAGTGGAATTTCCATTTATTCTATAGCTAGGGAATACTACATTAGAATCAGAATCTAAAATACTAATTATTTGTCTTTCGACAAAAGGGTCAGCGGCTATTTGGGACGCGGAAGTAAGTAATTCTCCATTTCTGTTTAAGATATTAAACTGCAAAGATACATCACTTCCATTTCTGTATACTCCACTACCTGTTATTATCTTGGTCGGGTCATCGAGGTCAGCGTTATAAACGCTGTTGAATTCATAAATATTTCGAGTAGTAAAACTGCCCTCGTAGTAACCGCTTGTGGCAATATCGCCAGCGGTAGTTCCGATACCTATTTTGGTCGGCGATGAATTAGTATTTCCTATATAAGTAGCATAAAAAGCTGAGCCATATTCTTGACCTTTTTTTGTATGGTATACAGTGGCAGAGCCTACGCCAACGTAAGGGCTGTCCTCTGATCTTAAATCTCCGATAGGGGTTGAACCACCGATAACAGTAGCTACGCCAGTATAAAGATTGAGCGCAGTCGCCCCTATAGATACAGGTAAAGAGCTAGAGCCTTCTCGAATTGCAGTTACGAAATTAACATCAGTCCATCCATGAGTAATCGCGGCAGAATTCAAATAACCTCCCGCCCCTGTAGCTCCAGTTGCGAATTCTCTTGCTTCTTTTGCGTAAGCGAAGGCTGCTCCAGTTTTGGGAACTTTTAATACCGTATAACCCGTGTAGTTCATTATAGAATGGTGATGTTATTTAAAAATGATTTAGAGTAAACGAGTGCATCTTCGTAGAGAATAAATATTCCAGTATTTCTATATGGAGAATCATAATATGCATTTACATTACCATCTGTTCTCCCCATATTCCCTAATGAATTTACACCTAAATTAAAGACTCCTACTTGGTTTAATCCATCAATACTTATACTAGTGTTTGTGGTGTTAGTATCTAACACTTGGCTATTTGGCATAGTGAGTCTCACTCCATAGCCAGTCACATCCGCTACAGCATCCCAAGCTGCTGTTATATTAAAAGTCTGGTCTGTAGCATTAGGTATCCCAGTCGTTACGTTGCCTACGAATGTAGGAGGATCTAAAGTCTGATACGTTACTCCGTTAATTGTCTGAGAGACTTGATAACTATAAGTATTAGCTTCGTTTTCTATACTAATGTTTTTATCGATTAAATCAAATTTGCCAGTGTCGTATTTTGTAGCAGTCACAAGATACTCATTGGGATTTTCTTCTTTCATAGAGATAACTTTATAAAAGAAAGGGCTAGCATCTTTAATTTGAAATTTGGCAGCACTCCCTAATTTAACTAACGGTAATATCTCTGGCCTATTGAAGCCTGAGAGTAAACATCCATAATCTAGATTGGTTACTACGCCAGTGAGACTGATTTCTGTTATTTGCTCAGGAGCTATAGCAGATAACTCATAATTAGTTATACCGCGACTGTAGTTTCGGAAACTGTTTAAATCAAAACCAGAAAATATCACAGATGATCCCCCCCTTTTATCGCCAGCGACGGCATTCATATCTAAAACATCTATTTCTCCCGTATTAAACGTCAGGAGGCTTTGAGCGCCTGTATCTTTGGCGATAAAATCACCAGAAGCTAAAGATATAGCGTCTCCAGAACCAAGAACCCAACCAGTTACACCTGTTTCAAAATATACGTGTGTGCCAGAGATTCCTGTGTAAGAAGCGTAATCAACATATCTAGTATCTCCCACCACAAATTCAGTGGGGTTATACCCTTTGGTATAACCTGTAAAACTATAATCCCCAGTGAAACGATGCCAAGGAGCTGTGGCTAAACCTGTGATAGTAAAGCTGTCGTATCTCTCTCTTAGTCTGTCGGCTATAGCAGCTGTATCATCTATACTATCTATACCAGTAGGATTATAAACGGTAAGAACTCCAGTAGTCATAACGGAAGAGAAATTATTGCTAAGCCTAATTGTTTCGTCTTCTAAATTAACATCTAAAACCTTACCAAAATTAGTTATATTCGTTTTTAATTCATCTTCTATTATAACTAAATCTCCAGGTTTACATAAGAGGGTTTCTAAACCTGCAGTAAAAGCTACTTGTTGGTTTTCTTTTATTTTAGAAAAAATTTGATGTTGAGCGGCCCTGCGAGCCATAGCTCTAGAGGTTATTCCTATACCATCTATACGTTTCTTAAAAATTCCGCGCTCTTTTATGTCTTCTTCGTCTTCGACGACTTCTATTTTAGGTTCATAGTTATTAAATCTATCTTTATATCCTATTTCTATTGTATTGAATTGTTCATCTCTTCTGTTATTAGAATAGAAAAACAAGCCATCTTTAACGCTTTCGTTAGTAAAAAAATTAGTTGCGCGTTTAGGTCTGTCGTCTACAAAATTAATTTCAGAATTGCTAAAGAAAACCCTCCCTCTGAAGAGGGCGGCGATAGTGTTTATAGCGTCAAATATTTCCTGCCCTTGATCGAATACTATGTTGCAAGAGAAACGGGGTTCCTTCCCTCCTTTACCATCTTCGACTCCCAAGAAATAACCTTGGTCATCTACATTATCACAAAATCTACCTATTTTATAGAGTTGCCATTTATTAATTTTATTAACATCGATATGTAAACCCATGCCATATCTATTATTAGTCAATAGATCATACAATATCCATGCAGGGTTATCTGTCCATTGTAGAGTATCATGAAACACACCGTCCCAATCTCCTTTGTAAATTAATTTATTTTTTTGACCAGCATCATCAAATTCTTTTTTGGAGTCATAATACCTTTTATCTATTCCGTTACTAGTAGGGAAATAGTTGTTAGGGATTTTTACTTTTTTAAGTTTGCAATCATAACTCCTTTTAGGGATACTACTGAAAGATCTAGAATCTAATTTAGTTCCTATTATAGCGGAGAATGGGTAGGGGAGATTTGCGTTTATGATTTCTGTGACTTTATTGACTGAGACGACTTTGTCTAACAGAACAGAATTAGTCTCATAAGAAAGTTTCGTTACTTTTATATATCTATTTTGCGTCTTTGTTTCGTCGATCACACCAGTTTCTATAACTTGTCCGCCGTCAGATGTAATAACATTCTTATATTGACTTTTGGTAGGAGGTAGTAGAAAAGGTCGAGATAGATAATCTAAATCGTTCTCTGCGGAATTTAGTTCTACGACTAAATCTCTACCGCTAGTTGATTTATAATCAGGGTTACCAATATCGATTAAAGTACTTCCTTCTATTAAAGCCACTATTCTAAAGGTATAAACTTTGAAAGGTATTTCTCCTTCAGAGCAATTGCTCTTATTGCCAATAGAGCCAGTTTCTACACTTATGTTTAATACAGTGGGGAAAGATGTCCCTACACTTAACTTTTCTTCCTTTTGGTGGTTGGAGGGGGCTGTTTTTACGCCGTCAACTGATTTAATGAGAGTATCTTTTAGGGAAGAAACGTCTAAAGTTATAAAAACTTCTTCTACATTAGGATTATAGATTGTATGCACGACTGGAATAGCTTTTTCGTCGAAATCAGATAGGGAATTTTTTGCCCAAGATGAATACTCTCTCCAGCCCTTGGTGTTAGCAGCGTCTGCTCCTTGTCTCTCATCCCTACTTCCTTCAGTAAGAGGCAGACCCAAATGCATCGGCTTGTAGTTATTCGTGATAGGGTCGTATGCTATTTGAGAGCTTGGTCCGAATTCAAAGCCATCCGTTTCTTGATGCATCGAACTCTTGTTTAATAGCATTGTTGGCCCCTCTTTGATGCGTTGGACATTGCGATATGCAACAGTGAAAGGTCCGAATAGTTCTCTGCCGTATTGATGATCAATAAAAATCTTTTTAAAATTCTCGAAAGGGGGTTGGCTCTCTTCGCCCTTACGGATCTCGGCTAAAATATTACTATAATTATATTTTAATGTATCCGCAATAATAGAATTGCTCCTTTTTGCGTATCTAAAAGAGCTTACATCTTTTAACGCGGAGATAATATCTTGGGGTATTTGGAATGGCTGGTTCAGCCCAACGCCTCTAAAATTCCAAGTTAATGCATTTTCTGCTTGAAATTCGAAAATCAAGAATCCATACATCTCCCCAGTTAAAACCCCTGTGGACGAGATTTTAGGGCAAGTCACATCAGTGACTGTTATACCTGCATTTTCCATAACAGCTATGAGGTCAAAACCATATGAAGTCCCATAAGGTAAAGTCTGCATTCCTAGTAAGGTATCGCCGTCTGATATTTGTTTACCTGCTAAATTAGAATTACCCTCAGTAGTCACCTTACATATAACTACTCCGTGTGAGGTGGCTTTTAGGTAGGTAGGTAAGAGTTCGTTTACCTTGTCTCCACCCCACCCTATGTTTTCTAAAGCTCTCTTGGCTAGGTCTCGTTGTAGTATGTTGTCGGTATCTTGACCTTTATTATTTTCATTATATAATTTTTCTAAAATAAAATCTAGATCGGGCAGTATGCTAGCGTTAAGGATTGCATTATTATTAGCGAATAAGGTTTGACCACCAGACGTAGATTCTCCATTCCGACGAGCGATAGCGTATGCAGTAGAATCTATAGGTCTGAAGCCGAATAGGAATTTGGATGTGAATACAGATAAATCACCGAGCGGCCCAGTTTCGCTTGAATCTGTCCATATTAGACTGCCACCTTGGACTGACCCTTTTGGTTGAGCGTCATTTCTGTAAGCCGCGTTGTCATCGCTGTATCCCGTTTGTATTTCCCCATTAAGATACCAAGGGAATGTCTTTGGTGTGGAACCTCTATATCTAATAAAACCTCTGATATAAAGAGAGTAGTTATGCTTACTCCAAGGCAAGATGTCATTTCCGTTCACATCTTGGTAGCCACCTCTCGACATCGTTCTTAAAAAAACCATGTTGACATCGGGCCATGATTCTGCCTCAACAGTTAGTGTCCCTCCAGCTGTAGTCGATTTTAAAGCTGTTATTTTACCTCCTGAACTTCTGCTAGTCACCTTGCTCAATTCTTGAAAAAATTCACTTAAACCAGAGATTCCTTCTGAGCTAGCTAATTCTAAATTTAAAGAATTAATAGTTTCGATCTCTAAAGATGTTAGACTATTAGTCTTTTTTGCAGATTTACTGGTTACAGCTACAGGTGTATCATCTAAATAAATACCCTGTAATATATTCAAACCATCTACCAATTCTCCATGCGCATTGACAACACCTTCGATGGGTCCATCGCTTAATAAATCTAGTGTCTCTGCATAACTGTGGGAAGCTCCATATTGGAGTTCTCCCATAACAGGGGGCTTATAAATAGGAGGCTTAGGTTTATTTCCTTTTCCTCCTGCTCCTGCGATGCTCAGCTTTTTAAGAAGATGTTTCATGATGTTCTGTTGCCTATGAAGATCGGGTTACTCTGGTCACCCCGCAAAGCTTCTGAGGGGGGCATATATTGTGGATAAGATTTTATTGTGGCCTGTATGACTTGTGAGCCGACTATCAAGCGCCCATAACCTATAGGGACTGGTGATCCTTGGCTCGCTAAGTTGGCGGTATTACTAAATATCATAGAGCTTTTTGATCCACCTGCTATAATTTCTAAAGCTTCGTTTTCGGGTTTAGGTGTTAGAGCGTAACTGATAGCAGCGAAAAGGACTGAATTAAGCACGGCCCCTAAAAAGGTCGCCGCTGCGCCCTTGATCCCAATGGCTAGGATCGCCGCTTGTCCACTACCAGAGATAGCTGGGACGAGATCTATAGTAGCGGGGTTTGACATATGGTCCATATCTGGGCCATTAGTAATTCTTGTTTTATTGATAATTATATCATAACAAAGACCTTCTCTTTGTAGCTCCACCAATCGTTGTAGAAATCCCTGTCTATTACAATCTATAGCCTCCAAAATATCTTTTGGGTTAGGCAAGCTCAATACGAATGAGTTACCATACTCTCGCGCTAGAATTCCATGTATATTTATCACTGTCATTTTACAACCTTTATCCTGTCTAGTATATTTACATCAGATTCTATAGTTTCGGGCGTATAAATATTTATTTTTTTTGTGTTAAGGCTGTATATCAAAAATGGTTGGCAACAATTGTCTGCCATCTTGATATCAAATTCAGATTCTTTTTCATCTCCCACTATATGGCTATGGAAAACAGCTATCATACTATAGGAGTCTTTAAAAAGCAAATAGCTCAGAGGGTTTATTAAGAAGTGTGATCGAGGGTCTTCCGCGATATTGTCCTCTTTTTGAACTATAAATTCTTTTTCCTCATGATCATAACCTAAAAATCCACAGATTTCTTGTGTGAAATGCTTATGAGACATTTCTTTTATTTTATGTAGGGCGGTAATTTCCCCTTTACACTTATGTATTTCTTGCATAGCTAAATCCATCAGTCCCAGGAAAACCCCCAAAGTTAGGGAATGCTGGTGTCGGGTTTGAGAGAAGGGTCAATGGAGATTCTTTATAGCCTTGGGCTACGCCTAAGAATTCTCCACTGCCAGTTAAATGGATATTCCCTGTGTGGATATCGAGCATCCCTGTAGAAGTTGTTCCTCCGATCAATCCAGTTGAAGCGTCCCACCAAGCGACTAAACTGTCTTTCCCATAGGAAATTATTTCGTCTCCGACTTCCACCTCCCCTCCCGTTATTGTCCCAAAGCGTCCCGTGCATTCATCATAATTTCTCGGAATAAAATCTAAAGAATTAGAAAAGCCATTGGGGGTAGCTATTCTTTTGTAAAGATAATTTATCTCTTCATCATTCAAAGGTCTATTCCATACAGCCCAAGGTCCAAGCGCTCCATTCATTGAGGTGGTGTAAGGGGGGTTCGAAACACTATTTGGATATGAATATTCCTTACTCCAATATTCGACTGCGCCCAACATAAATGTTGTAGGCAAAGCTTTTTCACCTACATAAGGAGAGGGCCATTGCATAGTTTCCCTTGTCGCCAAGCTAGCGAAATTTCCTATTTCATTTGATAGCTTTTGACTTGTTGTTGATAGATCGATTCCGTTTACATAGAACTTAATTTTTGTCTGGGCCTCTGCTTTGTCTGTGCCATTAACGACACCATCCCCATAACTATTTGTTACTACATATTGGACCCATTCTCTTGCGTTTCCACATCTTTGTTGTTCGTGTAAATTTATAGTTTTATAAACGCTGCCAGCGCTTATTTTCTGAGACCCTACATTTATAGTGTCCATATAATTAGCTGCGACTCCGTTAGTTCTTGTCCCTCTTCGCGGGATCGGCTGGGTTTGGAGCGGAGGGACGGTAGTAGAGTTTATATTTAACCATTGAGTATTCGGCCAACCTGCATCGTCTGAGGGCGAAGTGCTTAATATTCCTGCTCCTATTGGGCTATTTTGATTAATATTAGCCCAGCCCATGATGGTAAATTCTCCAGTTAACTGCCCTGTTAATTCTGGGACGGTAGTGTGGAATAGCCCTGTGTGATTTGGGATGTATGAGATATCTTCGCCTTGCATACCAGAAATCTGGATTGCGTTAAAATTTCTATCGATGTTTTGCGCTGCGGCGAATCCTATTGAATCAACCTCATTAAATCTTTGTTTGCATGCGGAAAGTTTTTTGGTACATCCATCTCTTTGCCAGAAGCTGGGGTTGCCTTCTGGTGATTGCCCTATATTATTGTCTTGCGCGGAGACATACGCTGTCTTTAATGCCTCCCCCTGCATATTTGGATCAGGACTAGGTAAGAAAATAGTAGGGCTTTCTAGTATCACCACAGCACCTTTGGCGTATTCTTCTAACTCACTCCATATAGCACTGGGGTCGTCAAGAAACGAACCTACAAAGCCATCTGGTGGAGAGTAATTAGGTGTCACTCCGTTTCCATCGAGGTCTTGGAATTTTTGACCATCACTCCTTTCTATAGGTTGACCTTGATATCTACAACCCTCTCCTCGGTATTGCCAAGGGCAGAATTTAGAGATAACGCTACGAGGATTGATGCTAGCACTCTCAAGATCCAATGGGGAATTGAGTTCGAACTCTACGAACAATCTAGACTCTTGAGTTTTTCTACCCATTAGCCACGTTTCATCTGTCAATTCTGCTTTAGGATCAGCTTCTCCGAAAGGATTTCCGCCTTCAAAGTTTTCATCGTCAATAAATTTTACGGATACTCTTTTTCTAATGAAGCTAGCGTTTTTAAAGTCTTTATGGACTTGAAGGAGTTGGGTAATAATATTATTTTGATTAGCCACACGGATTTTAGGTCGAGCTAATTTGCCATCCCCTAATATATCAAACCCTTCGCTTTCCATAGACAAAGGTAAATATTGAAAACCTTGCCAGAGAATAGATTTAGAATAGATAGCTCCTCCATGAAATCCTAACCATTCATTTGGCTTATTGACTCTGTCGGGGTATACCCTGAACATTTCTAATAGCGCGGTCGGCTGTAGGTCTAATAAACTACGTGCTACTTTGTTTTTTCCTTCTTCCGCCATAATGTAATTTACACTTTATTAGTATATAATATTAAAAAGAAGTGAAAATTACACATCTAAAAAGCTATAGCGAGAAGTTAGAACTTGAGTTCTATAATTTCTTTTTAAGCTCTAAGCCATATGACTTAGATCATATACGGTCTCCTCATTTAAGAAGGCAGAAAATAGAGTCTTTATTTTCCACTTACTGTAAAACTTCTCAGGTATATACTGTCGAGGAGGACTCGAAACTCAAGGTTGCTGCTTTTGTGTTAGACAGCGGGTCTTATTTAGATGTGATTTTTATATTTGGGGTCAGTAAGAATTTCGGGAGTGTCGAAATAGTGAGGGCGGCGCGAAGTGTTTTGGAATACGCTATGCAAAGTTTAGGGAAAAATTATATTAAGAGCCAGATAAGAAGGAAACATAAAGTTAAATCGTATAAAAAGTGGCTTGAAAGATATGATAAAAAACTCATAATATTTAACGACGAGAATAACACTGTTGTTTGGTGTAATAGAGATATAATGACAATTAAATTTAAAGTTGTGGGTACAAATAAGGCTACTGCTCATTTAATGGGCAGAGAACTTCTGTTGCGTGGTACAAAAAAAATCAAGCACGGTCTATTGAGGGAGTTCTCTGACGGGGAAGATACTTACCTTCTAGACGAAAAAGGTATTGATTTTTTATCTAAAGCGGTTATGATCTATGGGCATTTGTCAGATAATAAACAGAATGTCGGTAATATTTCTTTAAAATTCATGCCAAACGAATGAAACCAAAAACTATTTTATATAAAGTGTATACTCGCAAAGGCGAATATCATCACGGTTACAGCGCCCAACTCAAAGGTTCTCGCGAATGGGCTATCGATTGCGCGAGGGTAGTCGATGGTTATGTAACTCAAGTATCTGATGATCTAGAAAAAACAGAGAATAAGATATATACTCATGGGGCAAAACCTCAATGTTGAGCTTAATAAAATCTATCTTAAAATCTTTAGAGTTGTTCTTAGCCCTTAAGAATAAACAATTTTATTATGATTTACAAAAAGAACATAAAAGAGTAGAAGATGAAATCATTAAAAAAATCGAATATCTTAGACGGAGTGGCATTAGCAATAATGCTGATCGGGCTGACCTCCTGCGCGAAAGACTCATTGCCGAACGTTCACGATTTAAACATCTATCAGCCTTCTACTCTAAAACTGCAGAAAGGGAATCCGATCCTGACTGAAGAGGGCATTTATACCCCTAATACTGATGAGGTTTGGCATTCAGATGCGAGGTTTCGCCGTCTTGAGCGCGAAATTTATCCATTTAAATGATGTATATTTAAAAAAAACCTTTGAAAAGTGGACTTTTATTTTATCAAGTGTAATTAATAAAACATGGAGCCTGAAAAATCAATCATCAAAGAGTTTATTAATGGTGGATGGCTTGTTTCCTTGATAGGGGCGGTCGCTATGTTCGCTAGATTACTACATGCTAACAAAGATTTGACTTGTATGGAGCAATTTAAAAAAATCGTAACAGCTGCTATAGCTGCGACTATCGCTTGGTTTGTCTTAGAACAAACAGACGTTTCATCTTTAACTAAAGCTATTACTTATGGTATCATTGGGGTCATTAGTCCAGAAGTTATTACTGGCATTGTTCGGATCGGGGAAAAATTCGCTAAAAACCCCGATAAATTTATTAAAAAATAATAAAATGGATTTTAAAGGTAAAAAAGAAGTAGTCAAAGCTGTCCAAAACTTAATTGGTGTTTCTGCTGACGGGCGTGATGGGCCAATTACTTGGAATGCTATACTCGCTGAGTTGTCTAAAAAGGGCGGACCTACAGCGGATGGGGGGATTGCTGATATAATGGTCTCTATAGCTAGGGGAGAGATAGGGGTTTCAGAAGTAGACGGGACGAACTGTGGTCCTAGAGTGAATGAGTATAAGGCTGCTACTTGGTTAGACCCAAAAGAAGCTTGGCCGTGGTGTGCGGCTTTTATTTGTTGGGTAGTTAGAGAAGCTATTGAACAAAAAGATGTGGAATGCAAACGTCCTAAAACCGCTGGGGCTTGGGATTTTGAAAACTGGGCTAAGCAACAATCAGGTAAAGGTGTAGAGCTTCGTAAGCCCACTAATGAGGATATAAAAGCAGGGGATATCGTCGTATTTAAGTTTTCTCATATTGGTTTAGCTGTTGGAGATGTAGACGCTAGCGGTTACGTCAAGACCGTCGAGGGCAATACGAACGGAGGGGGGAGTAGAGAAGGCGGCTCTGTTTTAGAGAAGAGTCGGCATGTTTCCAAAATAAGAAGCAGAATTAGGATTTTTTAGTGGACATAAAATACGTGAAGGTTAATATGGTTCGATGCCTAAAGTAAAAATAAAAGTAGATCCTAATTACATCTTCACTTATGTGGTGGGGAATTCTTTGTTTGAGCCTATCGAAAAGTGTATAGACTCTACAAGATACGAAGTCTATGATGCTTTTATTTATGATCTTAAAACAAAAGATTATTTAAATCAAGGAGAGCGATATCAAAAATTCTACATAGAGGTAGCCAAACTAAAAAAGATGGCTAAAGAAATGTCTCGAAAAGAGATCGAAAGCTTATGCAAGGAAATTGCCGAGATCGCTCCTGAATACGTAGAAATATAATGTCAGATAAAGAATGAAGAATTATAGGCAAGTCCATATAATTGCCAAAGATAAAGGTTTTAAATACGAACCTGTCCCAAATATCCCAGAGTTTCACGACGAAAAAGAAGCTCTGAATTATTGGCTCTACAACCAAAATAGAATTAGGGAAGCCAATTTTTATGATGACCCTATTGTAATAATTAGGAGGGAAGTAAATAATGTTCTTGT
>Ga0209709_10001493_pt1 | contig 21569 bp, 15 predicted proteins | sample ArcticOcean_MG_C_2_FD_187435 | JGI IMG/M metagenome (GOLD analysis project Ga0209709, IMG submission 187435) | Marine microbial communities from western Arctic Ocean - ArcticOcean_MG_CB4_136 (SPAdes) (version 2) | ecosystem: Environmental > Aquatic > Marine > Oceanic | place: Arctic Ocean...
ATTTCGTGGAGAAGATAAAATATTCACTCAAAGCAGAATTGCCCATCACTTTACTCTATATCCTGCTGAGCTTTGTTGGTTAGACTGCGGAACTACCCAGTTAAACGACCTCTTTGCACCTAATAGAGTTGATTTGTTACACGGCGCAATAGAGGCAAAAAAAATTAGAGTGCTTCTTGGTTCAGCATATATTAAAGGAGAGGTTGATGATGACGTGAAACTTTTACTCAATCGAAATATTCGACATGAAAAAATTATCCATTCTCAGCAATTTGATTTATATATTCCACATCCCGCTCATTCATCTCAGCCAGTGTATTCAAGAATTCTAGATGAATTTTTTACTAAATATCCTATCGACCTGATGATAGCTGAAGATATCATTGCTGCCTTACGCAAGTCTGGTTTTAGCCCAATCATTTATGGCTTCATTTCATCTGCACTAGTCAATTTATCTAAAGATTTTAAAACCGTTTCCATTGTTCTTGATGAGCAAATGATGCTTGAAGCTGAAATACAAAAACAATTAGGAGCTAAAATCATTAAAGTATTTTAAAATTAACGGCTAACTAAAAAGTAAATAAAACATCATGAGGCTAACAGATAAGAATCGCTGGCGTTACAAAAAAGATCACGCTACATTAAATAATTTAAATAGGATTAGAAAGCGCGAGGAGTGGCTGCAGGTTGTCAAAAAATATGTCCCAAGCACTGAATTAAATTATTTAGAGTTGGGGTGCGCACCTGGTCAGTATTCAGCAGTCCTCGCAGAAGGAACTGATTGGAATATTTCTGGAATAGATTATTCAGATGATTCAGATATCTTTTTAGACACCATGTCATTGGTAGGCAAAGATGCAGAATTATTTCATATAGATATGTTCAATGAAAAAATTAATAAAGCGTTTGATATTGTCATTAGCGTAGGATTGGTAGAGCACTTTAGAGGCGAGATGCTTGAAAATGTTTTTAGACTCCATGATTCATATTTAACTAACGGTGGATATCTCATAATACAAATTCCTAATTTTACTGGTTTTAATTATGCATGGCATTACCTGTTTGATCGCCCGGATCTTGATAATCACAATATTGATGTTATGCAACTTCAATCTCTTGAATGGTTTGCTGATAAAGGCTACGAAATAGTTTTCAATGATTATGTTGGCCCTTTAAGAGTCTGGGGTGCTTCATCTTGGTCTCATATAAGGTTTATGAGCAAACTAGTTGCAGGTTTTGGAATGGTTGTAAGTAAACTAGCGCTAATGCTTGATAAGATTGGTTTAAAACTCCGAGGAAGAACATGGTCTCCGGGCATACTTTTAATAGCGAAAAAAATATAGATTCTTGAAAATTGCTCAAATCTGTTATTCAGGTCTTGGCGGGCATAGCGGCGTAGTCTTCCCCCTGATTTCAGCAGATTTCAAAAATAAGCATGATTGGGCTATCGGCTTTGTTGGAAATACTTCTATGCTTCAAGATTTTAAAGATAGATGCGAGGATCTTGGTGTTCAGTATGCGCAATTTAAATTCCATTCTGGGCTACCCTTTGCGCAGTGGATTAAATTATTTTTTTGGCTAAAAGAAATTAATCCCCAGTCTATAATTTGCCATAATCCCAGCTTTATACTCCCGTGCAAACTTTACTCTTGGCTATACCAAGGAAAGTTAGTGACGGTAGAACATACCAATAATAAGCTTAAACGTAATCGAGAATGGATATTTACTTACCTTTCCTTGTTATTGTCTGATGAGGTTGTAGTGTTAACCTTAAATTATAAGAATGAAGTAAAGAATTTTTTTTCAGGTTTTTTAAAAGAAAGAAGTATTTCTATTATTCCGAATGGAATTGATATTCAGTTATTTCCAATGATAGAAGACAGCCTTCAAAGAACGTTTTCTACCAAGGTATTTAAAGTTGGTATGGCAGGAAGATTCTCGAATACAAAGAGGCAGGATTTACTTGTAGAGACGTTAAAAAAGATTAAGCAATCTAAACCCGAATTTAATATACAACTTTCACTGGCCGGCAATGGACCGGAGCTTGAAAAGACTGAAAGGATAGTTGAAAATCATGACCTTGGGTTATTTGTTACCTTTGAGGGCTTGCTTGATGAGATTGAGTTAGCAGAATGGTATTCGACATTAGATCTATATGCCCACGCATCCTCTGGTGAAACTCTAAGCATCTCACTCCTCCAGGCTATGTCATGCGGGTTACCAATTATTGCCTCAGATGTAGATGGAATCTCTAATCTTTTGAAGCAAGACGAGGTTTATGGATTATGTATTGCTAATGATCCTGTGCTCTTTGCAGAAGCAGTTCTGAGTGTCTCAATGAATTATCAGGACGCAAAATCTACTGGTATTAAAGCCAGCATTGCTGTGGAGAAAAAATATAGCAATCATTCCATGCTAGATAATTACATGGAGCTTCTCTAGTCTTTATTTTTTAATGATAAATATTTTAATAAGCAAATAGTTTCAAGATTTCTGTTAAAATCGTATTCAATTATCTAATTAAAATATCTTTTACTTTTTTAGGAGCCACTCAATTGAAAAAAAAAATATTAATTACAGGTGGCTGTGGAAATGTCGGTGGCAGCCTTGCAAGGCGATTAACAACTGATCCAGAAAATTCGGTTGTTATTCTTGACAATTTATTGACTGGCTCAACTGATAAACTTCCTGATTCATCGTGTAAGAACTGGAGTTTTATCCACGCAGATTGTAATAATTTTCAAGAATTAAGCTCTGTGATGAGAGCCACAGACTTTGACTATGTTTTTCATTACGCAGCAGTGGTTGGGGTAAAAAGAACCTTAGCTTCTCCTGTAATGGTACTTGATGATATTAAGGGGATAGAAAATATACTTTCATTGTCTCGCTTAACAGGGGTCAAAAGGTTTTTTTACTCATCAAGCTCAGAAGTTTATGGCGAGCCAGTTGAGTTTCCCCAGCAAGAAGATACCACTCCATTAAACTCTAGATTGCCATATGCAATAGTTAAAAATGTTGGCGAAGCATTTGTTAAATCTTACTATCAAGAATATGGCTTAAGTTACACGATATTTAGATTTTTTAACACATATGGACCTCTTCAGAGCGATGATTTTGTTATGACCAAGTTCCTTCGTCAGGCAATGTCTGGTGAGGATATCACCATTTATGGAGATGGCTCGCAAACTAGAACATTTTGTTATATTGATGATAACCTTGATGCTGTGGAGCGTATGCTCGTAGATGAATTAGCTGTTAATGATGTGTTGAATGTTGGAAATAATTCGGAAATTTCGATGCTCGAATTAGCTAAAAAAATTATTACTACCACGCAATCAGATTCTAAAATCATTCATTTGCCTGCCCTTGAAGAGGGAGATATGACAAGAAGGTTACCTGATATTTCTAAAATGCTAGCAATACTGGATAGAAATCTTACGAGCTTAGATGATGGAATTAAGATTATGCTTAGCGCTTTAAAAGTTTGATGAAGTGAAAATACTCTGTTTTCAGAAGATGGCCGGGGTTGCTGGCTCCGAAAGATATCTTGAAAGTATTTTGCCAGCATTAAAGGCTCGCGGAATAGAGATATCTTTTTTAATCATCCAGCATCCCAAGAATGAGACTGCAAATATAGATTTTATCAATCATCTAAGAACAAATAACGTTACCGTTCATATTTTTAATTCATATTTTTCAGTTTCTATCTGGACAATTTGGAAAATTGCTAGACTGATTAGAGCGGAAAGTTTTGATATTCTCTATAGCAACTTAATTTATCCAGATTTTATGGCGGCAGTTGTTAAAAAATTCTTTATTCCAAACCTTGCTCTATTATCAGTAAAGCATGGCTATGATGAGAAATTTCAAACTAAGTTTGGCTTGAATCCTCTCAAACTGAGAATCAGTATTTTTTCAATGATTACCAAATGGTCAGCATTAAGCGCTAATAAAGTGATTTGTATTTCTAAATCCTTAGAGAATTTTTTTCATACAGGAGGGTTAATTGATCCTCAGAAACTTATTACTATTCCTTATGGGTTTAATTTTTCCTCTATTCACCTAGATCCTAAAACTCAAGATTTTAGATATGGAGATCAGCAGATTATCGTTACGGGCCGGCTGGAGGAAGTAAAGCAACATTACTTACTGCTAGAGAGTCTGCCAGAACTACTGCAAGATTTCCCTAAACTATCGGTATTAATGGTGGGTGACGGCACCTTGGCTAGTTCCCTAAAAGCGCTTGGAGAGAAGCTGGGAGTTGATAAGAATATTCAGTGGCTTGGTTTTCAGGATAATGTGCATAATTTTATCAAAGCCTCAGATATCATGGTTATACCATCTTCAGCAGAGGGTTTTGGTTTAGTCGTTTTAGAGTCATGGTTTCATGCCAAGCCAGTTATTGCATTTGATGTGCCAGCAATTAATGAGATTATTGAGCATGAAAAAGATGGCTTACTGATTCAGCCTTTTTCTAAGCCTGCTCTTATTCAGGCCATCAAAAGATTACTGCTAGATAAAGAAAAGCTTTCTGAATATGGTAAAGCTGGCCAAATAAAACAACATACAATTTATGATATTGATAATATGACTTCTAATACTTTATCGATTCTTCGTGCGCTCCATCAAAACCCAAGCCTAGATAATAGCGCGTAACTAAAACTATAGTAATTATTATGTGCGGATTGACAGGATTTATAGTAAAAAAACAAGCCAATGAAAGACCCATTGAGCAGATTATTACCTCTATGGGTAGAGCCCTTGCGCACAGGGGACCTGATGATAATGGTGTTTGGATTGATGCTCGCAAACAAGTTGCATTGGGTCACACGAGACTAGCGATTCAAGATATTTCCCAAAATGGGTTTCAGCCCATGCATTCCCTCTCTTCTCGTTATTCAATTGTTTTTAATGGTGAGATATACAATCACTTAGATATCCGAATAGATTTAGAAAAAATCAGTGAGATGGAGTTTTCTTGGAATGGACATTCTGATACAGAAACTCTTCTTATGGCTATAGAGATATGGGGCTTACAAAGAACTTTATGTATTCTAAAGGGCATGTTTTCATTTGCTTTGTTCGACAATCAAGAGAGAAAGCTTTTTTTAGCGAGAGATAGTTTTGGTGAAAAACCTTTATATTATGGAATTGTGGATGAAGACTTTATTTTTGGGTCAGAGTTAAAGGCAATTAAAAAATTTCCAAATTTTACGAATCAAATTAGTAAAGCGGCTCTTTCTGAATATCTAATTTATGGATATGTTCCTTCTCCTTTAAGCATTTATGAAAATATTTATAAATTAGAGCCCGGCCATTTTATGGAGATTAGTGTTTTCTCCGACCATTTCTCCTTTTCGGAACCTGAGGAGTACTGGGGAATCACCTCACTTATTGCCAATAATCAAGATAATTTTTTTCAAAATGATGAGGAAGCTATATCTTCATTAGATAGAGCCCTCAAATCATCTATTGAAGATCAAATGATTTCCGATGTTCCATTGGGCGCCTTTTTAAGTGGAGGGATTGATTCGTCAACTGTTGTTGCCTTGATGCAGGAGGGCAGGATGGATAGAATTAAAACTTTTACCATTGGATTTGAAGAAAGTAACTTTAATGAATCAGATTATGCAAAAGCCATAGCAAGGCATTTAAACACTGATCACACCGAATTCATTGTTACAGCAGAAGAAGCGCAAGCTGTTATTCAGGACTTACCTATAATTTATGATGAACCATTCTCCGATTCATCGCAGATACCAACTTTCTTGGTCTCTAAAGTAGCAAGTCAAGATGTCAAGGTATCTCTTTCAGGGGATGGAGGCGATGAAATTTTTGGTGGATACAATCGTTATCTTTGGGGACCAGGATTATGGAATCAGATTAAATTTGTCCCAAGGGTAATGAGGCCTATTCTTGCAGCATGTGTTAATTCAGTGCCGAATAAAGCTTGGTTGGGAGCAGAGAGCTTGATAAATAAATTTAATCTTGGGGCGGGAGTAGAGTCCCTGAATATTAAGGCCTCAAAATATTCTAACGCTCTTAAGACCGCTTCAACAGAGGATGAATTTTATAAAAGCTTCTTAACAAAATGGACAGATCCCACAATACTTATTAAAGGTTTTGACAGAAGCAATGATTATGCGAAGATAGAAAAAAATTTTTCTAACCTAAGTGATTTATCTATATCCTCTCATACTTTTGTATCTCGCATGATGATTCATGATTCATTGCATTATTTGCCTGATGATATTCTCTGTAAGGTTGATCGTGCGGCTATGGCAAACAGTCTTGAGACACGGGTACCTTTCTTGGATCATCGCGTTGTTGAGACTGCATGGCGAATGCCAGCGTCAATGAAAATTCGTGGCTCTGAGACTAAATGGGCCTTAAGACAAGTTCTCTATTCGCGAGTCCCCAAAGATTTAATTGAGCGTCCCAAAACTGGTTTTGCAATTCCAGTTGGTGAATGGCTGCGGGGACCATTGCGAGCGTGGGCTGAATCTCTCTTAAGTGAAACAAATTTAGAAGCAGGCGGCTATTTCTATCCGCAGCCTATTCGAATTATTTGGGATCAGCATTTATCTGGACAGTATGATTGGACTGATCGCATATGGAGCATCTTGATGTTTCAGTCCTGGTTAGAGCAAAACTAATGTTTATATACTGGCTAATATTTGTAATCCCTGCCTTTTTTGCACTCATAGGACAAAGAAGAAGATTAAATCACTCGGGCGATAACCATTCATTGCACTTAGACCCCTTGTGGCTAAGCATCATAGTTATCATAACTCTTATAATAGGCTTAAGGCACGAAGTGGGGGGCGATTGGTATGCCTATCTCAGAATGTATAGATACGTATCTGAAATACAAGATTCTTTTTTTAATGACCTTATTGGTTTATTTGCTGGAGATATCGGTTATTTAGCTCTAAATTTTATCAGCGTAAAAGTAAATGGTGGCATTTATGTGGTTAATCTACTTTGTGGATTGATTTTTTCTATTGGATTAGTATTGTTTTGCAGAAATCTTCAGCGCCCATTTTTAGCCTTAGCAGTTGCAACACCCTACATGGTTGTTGTTGTGAGCATGGGTTATAGTCGTCAAGCTACAGCTATTGGAGTAGCCATGATTTCATTGGTTTTGCTGTCTCGACAAAGAGTAGGCTGGTTTATTTTTTGGACGCTTGTAGCCGCTACGTTTCATAAATCTGCAATTATTATGGCGCCAATTGCCGCATTGGCGGGTAGTAAAAACAAATTCCTTAGCCTTATTTTAGTCCTATCTATTGGACTAACTGTTTACTACACTATTTTGGCTGAACCATTCGAGCTACTTTACAAGAACTATATCGCAAGCCAAGATTCTCAGGCTCGCGGTGCTTTCATACGAGTTTTAATGTGCGTTTTCCCATCATTAATTTACTTAATTTGGCCCCATAGATTTGAGTTTAAGCCGCACGAGAGACCATTATGGAATTTAATGTGCTGGATTTCTGTTGGATTATTCTGCGTGTTAATTGCAATTCCCGATATTTCAATTGCTGTAGATCGAGTTGCCTTATATATACTACCAATTCAGCTTGTTATTTTTTCCAATGTACCAGATATGCTAAATAATAGAAAAATTACAAGCCAATTATTGACTTTAGCCATCATACTTTACTCCTCCTTTGTGTTATTTGTCTGGTTAAATTTTGCGGATAATGCTCACGCTTGGGTTCCTTATGGCAACTATCTATTAGAGTATGGCGGTGAGACCTATGACGTTATTGACTAAGACAATTACATTATCCGCCAATTCGTCATGGTATTTATATAATTTTCGAAAAACTACTCTTAGAGAGGCTTTATTACGAGGCTACAAGGTAATTTGCATCAGCCCTGAAGATAGCTACCATTTAAAACTAATAGATATGGGATGCATTCATAAACCCATGAATTTTTACAGCAGTTCAAAAAATCCATTTCTTGATTTCATAATTTTTCTCAAATTTTTTTTAATTTACAGAAAGATTAAACCTGATATGGCATTTCATTTTACGATTAAAAATAATATTTACGGCACCCTGGCCGCAAGATTACTTTGGATACCTGCTGTCAATAATGTTTCAGGCCTTGGGACAGCTTTTATATCATTCTCTCTTTCATCCATCATTGTTAAGTTACTATATAAAATAAGTCAGCCCTTTGCTTATAAAGTTTTCTGTCAAAACAATGAAGACTATGACTATTTAATAAATCATAAGCTTGTACCAAAAAAGAATCTTGCTCTGCTACCTGGTTCGGGCGTCGACTTGAAACGGTTTAACACTAACCTAAATGCCACGGCTAATAGAAATAGTATTTTTACTTTTTTATTTGCAGGCAGGATGTTAAAAGATAAGGGTGTGCTCGAGTTAATTGATGCTGTCAGGCACGTTAATCAAAAAAAGCAACGCTGCAAGTTAATTCTGTGCGGTTTTTCGGACGTTGATAATATTTCTGCCATTAACCAAGAAACGCTTAACTCTTTTTCATTAATCCAGGGAATAGAATGGATTGGCCCTTCAGACAGCATTGAAGAGGTGCTGGCTTTAGTGGATTGTGTTGTCTTGCCTTCGTATCGAGAAGGCATGCCTAAAATTTTACTTGAAGCTGGTGCCATGGGATTGCCATCACTTGCATCAGATGTGCCAGGTTGCAGGGATGTAATCCAAGATGGTGTTAATGGGCTATTATTCAAACCAAAAAATGTCCAATCCTTGAAGAAGGCTATAGAGCATATGCTTAGTATGAAAGATTCAGAGCGGGAGCGCATGGGCTCATCTGCAAAAAGGATAATAGAAAAGCATTTTGATGAAACAATTGTAGTAAATACATTTTTTAGTGTGTTGCAGGAATATGAAGAAGGCTTTAATTGATGCTAACCGAAGAAATAAACTTAGCGATTTCCTGTTAGAATCACGTCTCTTTTTATTGTCTTGGATGATGCATTTAAAGCTATAGCTTTCATCAGCATAAGAATGGTAAAGCTATCCTAAGAAATACTTTCTCTGAAATAGAGGGTTCAAAATATGAGTTAACTCTTGTTAATTGGGTAGAAATTTTACTCTAGCCCAATACAGTTCTAAGGTAATTTCAGTTATAATGATTTTTATTTTAAACTAATAATCTGCCGCTTAGGTAGGAACAAGTAACAATGATATATATAACTCAAAAATTAAATCAGTTTATGCAACAGAACCCTTCTTTGCTATTGATTTGCATTGTCATTCTTGGAAGTATGCTATCAATCAATATTCACGCACAATCTCCCTTATCAGGGGATATTTTAAGCGAAGAATTCCTGGCAGGTCTCCCAGCTTCGGTTAGAGACGAGATAGAAATCAATAATCAGGTTAATGAAGAAATTGATCTTCAAAATTTATTCAGATCAGAAACTTCTATAGATAAAAATAAAATTATTCTTCAGAAACTAAAAAAACAAATTCTTGCTTTGGATAAAAGAATTGGATCAAAAGATACCACAAACGACAAGGCTCTGAGTATTTTTGGGCAACAATTTTTTAGTAGCTTGCAGTCCTCATTTATGCCAGTCAATGTTCCTAACTTAAGTGGTGAATATATTGTGGATGTCGGGGATTCATTTGAATTATTGACTACTGGCAAAGCTAGCAAAGAATACGAACTAATGATTCAAAGAGATGGCTCGCTACTCATTCCAGGCTTTGGAAAAATATCGATTGCCGGAAAAACCCTTGCTGAAGCTGAGAGAGCAGTGAATGGCTTGGTTGAGTCAACATCAGTAGGTGTCGACGCTTATCTTAGTCTTTCTGAAATTAGAGATGTCCAAATTCTATTATTAGGGGGAGTCGAGAGTCCTGGAATTTACACGCTAAGCGGAGGCTCTAGTATTTTAAGCGCACTCAACGTAGCAGGAGGTATCTCTGATAATGGGTCATACAGAAAAATTGACCTTCGGCGTGGCGGCGAAACCGTTCGCACATATGATCTTTATGATATTTTTGTTTTTGGAAATTATAGAAATGATCAAACCTTAAGATCTGGCGATACAATATTTGTTCACCCGCTTTCTTACAGAGTTCCTGTATCTGGCGGTGTTAATAATGAAGCAATTTATGAAGTCCTCCCAGAGGAAACGGCTGCTGATATCATTTCATATGCATCTGGATTCTCCCATAGTTTTGATGGCTTTGATGAATTGTTGGTTAGTAGAGTCGATATCTCTAACAAAAAATACGTTCAGCTCAAAGTAGATCAGCTAAAAGATTTTAAACTTCAGTCAAGAGACTCTCTTTTAGTGCCTTCCTTTAATAGCGTCTTGGAACCTTTAAAACAAGTCGAAATAGCTGGGGAGGTTCTTAGACCAGGCAAATACTATGTTAATGAGGGTGACACGCTATCAAACATCATTGAGAGAGCGGGGGGTTACAAAGAAGGGGCTTACGTATTTGGGGGCTCACTGTTTCGTGTGGACGCCTTAGAAAAAGAAAAACTTTTTGCACAGTTGAATTATGAAGATACTGTCAAATATATTGTATCCAGCATTGGCAAGCCTAATAGCAACATTAACTCTGACGCTTTGGATTTGCTGGCAGAGGAGCTGAGGTCTAGGAATTACACCGGAAGAATTGTAACTGAGTTTAATTTATCCAAGCTTAAATCAAGCGCAGGGCAAGATATGCTTTTAAAGGCAAATGATAGGATAGTAATCCCTCCTCTTCAGAGAGTTGTGTATTTATTCGGAGACTTTAGAAAACCATCAAATTTAGTATTTAATCCTTCCATGAAAATTAAAGAATACATAGATCTAGCTGGCGGCCTTAAGGAATCAGCCTTTAAGGAGTTGGTGGTTATTGATCCAAATGGTAAAACCCATATATATGATAAAAAATTCTTGCTTTATTCTCCATCAATAGAGCTATACCCTGGCTCAATTATTTATGCCCCAAGAAATATTGGTAAGCTATCTGGATTGCGATATGCATCTACAGTGTCTCCTATTCTAAGCAGCTTAGCTATTTCGCTAGCTTCCTTGAATAGTATTAGCGATTAAACCCTTATTAGAATTTTAATTCTCTTCAAGAAATATCGAGATGAATAGATGTCTGGGCTTATTGCTGAGCTTATCCTCTCTCTCTTTTGCTCCTTTAACGCATGCATCATTGCAGGATTACATATATCCTCACTACAACACCCCAGCAATTAGTAATTATGGAACAACAGGGCTGCTACAGGTTCCAACAGCACGGTTACATGAAGAGGGAACTCTAGCATTTTCATGGTCTCATAATGAGCCGTATTTAAGAGGCTCTCTGATTGCATATCCTTTTGATTGGCTTGAAGCCTCTTACCAATACACGGATGTAAACAACGCTCTTTATAGTGATGTTGCAGCATTTAGCGGCAGCCAAAGTTATAAAGATAAAAGTTTTGATGCCAAAATTCGGCTATTGAAAGAGGGAAGGCTGAGACCTCAAATAGCCATTGGTCTTAGAGATCTTGCAGGCACAGGAATGTTCTCCTCAGAGTATATTGTTTTTTCTAAGCGATACAATTTCATAGACTTTACGTTTGGTTTGGGATGGGGGGCTATGGGAATTCAGAGTTATGATAATCCATTTGCCTCAATTGATAATGATTTTAATGCACGGACAGCATTGCAAGATACTCAGGGTGGAGAGTTTAGTGTGGACGCCTATTTCTCCGGGGCTATGGGAGCTTTTGCAGGAGCCGAAATAGCACTGCCAAATATGAATGGCTCTCGTCTTATTTTAGAGTATGACTCAACTGATTATAATATTGAAGGATTGTTAAACCCGGACAATCCATTTACATTGTATTTGCCTAAGAGGCAGGCATCTAAGATTAATATGGGAATTCTTTACCCGGTAACACAAAATTTTCACGTAAAACTAGGATATACAAAAGGCAATACTTTAAATTTCGGTTTTTCTTATAAACGAGCTTTGAGTAAGAAGAAATATGCAGCTAAGAAATCTCATCCTCTCATTAGAAATTATACAAAGGAGGTTGTAAGAGAGGTTACAAAGTCAGATGATAGGGCGATTTATCTTGCTGCACTCAGGTATCTTGGTCAGAATCAACTTAATTTACAGGTTGCAGATGTAACAGACGATGTTTTTTCCATGGCTTACACTCAGGCATTGTACAAAAGCAGCATAATGGCGCATGGAAGAGTAGCAACAATTCTAGATGATATTAGCCCACCTAAAATTAAAACTTTTGAACTGACTATGATAAATGGTGCCCTTGGTGTAAATAAAATAATAATTGATAGAGACGCATTCTCAAGAAATCAAAAGCATAATTTATATGGTGTAGCCAAAGAAAATATTGAGCTGCGTGAAGTCTATTATGATAAAAATGATTATGAGTATCAACCGTTCATTAACTTTCCAATTCATGAGTGGAACATTGCACCCTCTGTAAGGCAGCAAATAGGAGGCCCAGACGGATTTTATTTTGGTGAAGCAAGGTTGCAGCTCACATCTGGATTTATTCTTAGGAATGATATAAGTATTAACACTATAATGTCTGCCGGCATTGTGGATAATTTTGGAGATTTGAACTTAGAATCAGATAGTATTTTGCCTCATGTAAGGACTGATATTGTTGGTTATTTAAAAGAGAGTCGAAAATTTGGTATTAGCAAGATGAACCTCAATTGGTTTGGAAATATAGGCCCTGACATATATACAAAAGCAACTTTTGGGTTAGTGGAAACAATGTTTGGTGGGTATGGAGCGGAAGTATTGTATCGACCATTTAGCCGGAATTGGGCTATTGGTGCAGAAATTTGGGAGGTAAAGCAAAGAGAGTATGATATGCGCTTTGATTTTAGAGACTATGAAACAGTTACAGGGTTCGTTAACTTCTATTATAAAGAGCCTAGAACAAAATTAATTGCTGCCATAAGAGGTGGAAAATTTTTAGCAGGAGACTCTGGCTTCAACTTTGATATATCCAGAAGGTTTGATAGTGGATTCAGCGTAGGTGTATTCTTTTCAAAAACAGATATTTCTGAGCAAGAGTTTGGTGAAGGAAGTTTTGATAAAGGCTTTTACTTTCAAATACCTGTTGATTTCTTTCTGGGTAAATATACCAAAGGTAATATAGGTACTGGGTTGCGACCTTTAACAAGAGATGGCGCAGCTTTTCTTTTTAATGATTTCTCATTATTTGGAGTTACTGAGCAAGGACATAAAATTAATTTAACAAGAGACTGGGATGACTTATATCAATAGTAAAATAATCCTTACATTTCTATTAATGAACTCGTGCGCCTATCTTGAATATCGAGAGATCTTTGAGTATACAAAAAATTATATTGCAGGGATTGATGACCTCATAATTGATTCAGACTATCTAGAGGGTCGTCGATCCAGTTTTATTAAAGTTAAATTAGGTAGGTCAAAATTTGCAATTTTTGTATTATCCTCTTATTCAGACCTTGGATTTGTTTGGGTGGGCCCTAATGAGGAGAAGATTATTACCAAGCATGGAAGAGTCATTGAAACTAGTGATTTGCAACATAATCTAGAAATTCTTAATAAATCACAAGTGATGATTGCTGGCCCTGATGCTAGTCAAATTTCAATCGCGGTATCCGAGCCCTCTGCTACAATCGACCAATCCATTGATCGCTCTTATCTTGGGGAGGAAAATTTAGTCTTGGTGAAACCTTATACAGCCATAAAATACAAAGAAACATTTAATACAGATTTTTACAGGTGGTCTGGAGTTAACTATTATTGGATTGACTCTGCAACCAATCTTCCTCTTAAGACGATCACTTCACCTCACCCTTTGCTAGGCGAGATGACTATAGAGTTTTATTATAACTACAAGTAAGCTCTCAAGACACTCGTCTTAAGGGATATTTCCATCTAGATAACCTTCTGGGTAAATCCTAGTTTGCTTTCGTGTGTAGCAACTTTGCCATAGACAAAAAAAAGGGGTGCAAAACACCCCTTTTTATAAAATTTAACAGCTCTTTATTAGCTACCACCTGTAGGATTAGGTGTTGTAGAAGTAGCAGTCACTACACTAGTGCTTGTAACCTCTTCCTGAACATCTACCGTATTCGCAATTTGCTCTGTTCCATAAATAGCTTCAGCTTCAACCTCAATTTCAACCTCAACCTCAACCTCAACCTCACTGACATTCGCTAGTTCAACTTCGTAGAGTGCAACACCAGCAGAATCATCAGCTGCTCCTGTAATACCCGGAGTATTAATGTTTCCAGTTACCTGGGATTGTGTGCCTAAGAATACAGCATATTCAGCCCCCCTATAGTCGTCGGCTGGGTTTGTGCTAGTTGCTGTATATGTTTGAGTCTGTAGTTGAGTCTCTAGCGCAGTACCAGTAGATGTAGTGGTTCCTGTTGTGACTGTTTCTCTATTAGTGAAAGAGGCAGTTTGAACTGTAGTCATTGTTGTCTCTGAAACTTCAAGCTCAATTGTATATGTCGGTGCAGGAGTCGGTGCAGGAGTCGGTGCAGGAGTCGGTGCAGGAGTCGGTGCAGGAGTCGGTGCAGGAGTCGGTGCAGGTGCAGGTGCTTTATCATCATCATCTGATATAGCTGCGATAGCTGCTGCTGCTGCAACTGCTGCTGCAATAGCGCCGGCGCTAAGAGAGCCTGAGGCTTCTTCTGCTGCCTTTTTATCTGATCCAGCAGATTTAGGTTCATCTTCAGCATTCACGTTAACACTTAGTCCATATGCTGGTACTAGCAATGCTAGTAGATAACTAACCTTATTTTTAAATTTCGCCATTTCTAAACTCCTAACTTGTAGAAAATTGTATTATGTCTTTAAGCAGTCACATTGGCAAGCTTTTAGTAAATTCTAGCATAACCTAACACGCTACTTAACTACTTTATTATAAAATCAAGTGTAATAAAAGTACACACATTTTAATTGTGCATATCTTCAATTAATCTCCCTCAATCGTATCACTTATTAAAAATGAAATTATATGATTTCATTTTGTAACTTGTGACAAGATCATATTAAACAAAAAATTATATATTTCAATTGATATTTAATTTTATTTATTTAAGAGTCTGATGTTAATCAATTAGATTATAATAAAAACATCTGTCTCGGGATGTAGCGCAGCCTGGTAGCGCACCTCGCTGGGGGTGAGGTGGTCGTCGGTTCAAATCCGGCCATCCCGACCACTACCCAACTTTGTTGATTACTTCTTCTGCATACCAATTTATTTCTGCAATCATGCTTTCCAGGGTTCTATCATCAGACCCACCCTCATAAGTATTTCTAAACGCAACTATTACTTCGGTTGCACCCAAATCCTCTAATTGCTTTACTCCATCAGGAGAATATGCTGCTTCACCCATAACTTGAAACTGATAATTAGGGTGATTCATGGTTCCAAAATCCTCTCTAAAAGAATTAATTTGATCAATTAAACTTTTTGTCTCTTCTAGACTGAGTCCAGCACTAATCCACCCATCGCCAACTCTTGCAGCGCGTCTTAAAGCTGGCTTTGAATGACCACCAATAAGTATAGGAACTGGTTTAGTTGGAGCAGGGCATAACTTTAATTCAGGAATATCATAAACTCTCCTTTATAAGAGAAATATTCACCGTTCATAAGCCCTTTTAAAATATCTATCTGCTCATCCATTCTTTTGCCCCGTTTTTCCCAGCGCTCTCCTGTTGCAAGAAAATCTTCATACCATGGACTTACTCCAACCCCAAAGTGGAATCTGTTATTAGTCATAACTCCTAATGTTGTAACAAATTTTGCAGTAGTGACAGCCTGCCTTGGAGCTAGCTTATAAACTGATGTGGAAAACTCTAACTTATCAGTCACTGCAGCAATAGCAGGAATGATTGAGAAAGGCTCTAAGAATGGCACGCCATCTAAAAAGTCTCGACTCCCGTCGTCATTGTATGGATATGTTGAATCACACTCTTTCGGATAACATATGCTATCTGGGAATGTAATAGCATCAAAGCCAGCTGCTTCTGCTGCCTTGCCAAGCTCTAAGTAGAAAGATGGATCGCACATTGAAGGATGGTATGAGAAGCGCATGTTTTACCTTTAGGTTAAATATTAAAGAACATTTATAATAACAACATTTATAATAACAACATTTTATATAAAGCGACATTCAAAATATTCTAGAAATATAGTCGCTTTTTATAATACAAACTTATTTAATTATGAAGAAGCCAGGCAATGATCTAGAACTCCAAGAGTGGCTTGATGCTTTAAAAAATATTATTTCTGAGGATGGTAATGATCGAGCCTCGTTTATATTAGGCAAGCTAGCATCAAAGCTTACCGAGCTTGGAACTATTCCCCATTACAATCTAACTACCCCTTTTCGAAACTCTATTCCTGTGAGCGAAGAAGCCAAGATGCCTGGGGATTTATTTATGGAGAGAAAAATTAGATCTCTGATTAGGTGGAATGCTTTGGCAATGGTTTTAAGAGCAAATAAATCTGATGATGATTTGGGCGGTCATATAGCAACATTCTCATCTTCGGCAACGCTTTATGATGTTGGTTTTAACTATTTCTTTCAAGGCTCGCAAAAAGGCCAAGAGGACTTGATCTATTTCCAAGGCCATTCCTCTCCTGGTATATATGCTAGAAGCTTTTTGGAGGGATATTTTTCTGAAGAAGATTTAGATAATTTTAGGCGGGAAGTAGATAAGCCTGGAATCTCATCCTATCCACATCCCTGGCTGATGCCTGAATATTGGCAATTCCCTACAGTTTCAATGGGCTTGGGCCCAATCATGGGAATTTATCAGGCAAATATTATGCGATACCTCTCTGCTAGGGGCCTTGCGCCGAGAAATAATCGTAAGGTTTGGGTATTTTGTGGCGATGGTGAGATGGATGAACCAGAGTCCAAGGGAGCTATCGGGTTGGCAGGAAGAGAAAAGCTTGAGAACCTAATTTTTGTTATTAACTGTAATCTCCAGAGGCTTGATGGGCCGGTGCGAGGAAATAATAAGATTATTCATGAGCTTGAAAGAGAATTTAGGGGCTCAGGCTGGAATGTTATTAAGGTTGTATGGGGTAGACAATGGGATCCAATTTTTGCAAGAGATAAAGAAGGAAAATTACAAGAATTAATGGATGCAGTCGTTGATGGCGAACTACAAAATTTTAAAGCTAAAGGTGGTGCATACACCAGAGAGAAATTTTTTGGTCAAGATCCAGATGTCTTGGAAATGGTTGAGGATCTAACAGACGATGATATTTATAAGTTAAATAGAGGCGGTCACGATCCCTATAAGGTTTATGCGGCTTATCACAAAGCAGTGAACTCTACTGGCGCCCCTACAGTGATTCTTGCATTGACCACAAAGGGCTATGGAACTGGCTCAAGAGAAGCTGACAACACAACCCATCAAGTAAAAAAACTGACCCTAGCAAATATTAAGTCTTTTAGAGATAAATTTGATATACCTGTATCAGATGATGATATCGAACAATTACCATATGTAAGGCCGGCAAAGGACTCCCCTGAAATTCAATACTTACTTAAAACACGCCACAGTTTGGGTGGACCAATTCCAAGAAGGCGTCAGCATATAAAAAAGCTCACAATGCCAGACCCCAATATTTTTGAAAAGTATTCATCTGGTTCAGATGGCAAAGAAGTGTCTTCTACCATGTCCTTTGTTCGCATGATGACAGATGTAATTAAAGATAAAGAAATTGGGCGGCATATAGTGCCAATCGTTCCTGATGAAGCTAGAACTTTTGGGATGGAGGGGCTTTTTAGGCAGATAGGTATTTATTCTTCTGAGGGTCAAAAATATAAACCTGAGGATGCAGACCAGGTTATGTGGTACAAGGAATCCAAGAATGGTGTGATGCTTGAAGAGGGTATTAATGAATCAGGTGCCTTTTCAGCATGGATTGCTTTAGCTACAGCCTACTCAAATTATGACCTTCCAATGGTTCCAATTTATCTTTTTTATTCCATGTTTGGATTCCAAAGAGTTCATGATCTGGCATGGGCAGCAGGTGATTCACAAGCCAAAGGTTTTCTTATTGGCGCAACATCTGGCAGAACAACGCTGAATGGAGAGGGCCTCCAACATCAAGATGGCCACAGCCATCTTTTTTCAGCCACTATCCCTAACTGCCTTTCCTATGACCCTGCTTACGGTTATGAACTTGCAGTAATCTTTCAACATGGCATCCAAAAAATGTTTGTAGATTTAGAAAACTACTACTACTACCTTACTGTAACCAATGAGAACTATAAGCAGCCTTCTAAGCCCAAGGATGCTGATGAGGGAATTATTAAAGGGATGTATAAACTGATTGCAAACAATGAGCATCAAGTTATTTTAATTGGCTCGGGATCAATTTTAAATGAAAGTGTAAAGGCTGTAGAAATTTTAAGTTCTTTTGGCATAGCTGCAGAGGTTTGGAGTGTTACCAGTTTCAATATGCTGAGAAAAGATGGCATTGATAAGCAGCGATTCAATGAGTTAAATCCTGATTCTCCATCCAAACTCACCTATGTTGAGGAATGTTTAAGTGACGAATCTATTCCAGTCATAGCTTCCACTGATTACATGCGAGCTTATCCTGAGCAAATTCGTAGCTATATCAAAGCCCCATTTTATACACTTGGAACCGATGGCTATGGTCGCAGTGATTCCAGGAAAAAGTTAAGAGAGTTTTTTGAAATAGATGCAAATAATATTGCACGAATAGCTTCTTACTCACTATTTAAAAAAGACTCAATTACCAAAGCTGAAATTAAGAAAATTTTTAAAAAACTTAAGGTTAATCCTGCAAAACCTAATCCTTGGGAGGTTTAATGAGCACTAAAGTCTTAAACATACCGGATCTAGGTGAAGCTGAGGATGTAGAGGTTATAGAAATTTGCGTCAAACCTGGTGACATAGTTAACGAAGAGGATCCTATTATTGTTTTGGAGTCTGATAAGGCTGCGATGGAGATACCAACTTCTCTTGGGGGTAAGGTGCTTGCAATCAAAGTATCTGTTGGCGATAAAGTGAGCGCAGGCTCACCATTCTTAGAGATTGAAGGTGACGCAGATGAGCCATCTATTGATATTAAGAAGCCAGCCATAGATTCTGCCATGGTCCGAGAGATTTCTCAGACCCCTTCTAAGTTAGAAGAGGCTATTGAGCAACCCATACAAGCTGCGCCACCTCAAGATTCTAGCAACAGAGACTCTGTTTATGCAGGTCCTGCAGTTAGGAAGTTAGCCAGAGAATTTGGCATTCAGCTTTCCCTGGTATCTCCCTCAGGACCTAAGAGTAGAATTCAGAAGGAAGATTTACATGCTTTTGTTAAAGATAGTCTCAGAGGTACTAGCAGCCGCGCATTCACTTTCACCCAACCTAATGTTGATTATTCAAAATGGGGTTCTGTGGAAGAGCGGTTGCTATCAAAATTCCAAAAATCTTCTTTAACCAACCTTCATACATCTTGGATTAATATCCCCCATGTTACCCAGCATGATGAATGCGATCTATCCAAGCTTCTTGATTTAAGGGTGCAACTCAATACCAAGCATAAGCTTAAAATCTCACCCTTAGCTTTCATTGCTAAAGTGACCGCAGATGTATTGGAAGAATTCCCAATGTTAAATAGTTCTTTAGACCAGGGCCTTGAAAAAATAATTGTAAAAAATTATGTGAATTTAGGCATTGCAGTTGATACGCCAGAGGGTTTAATTGTTCCAAATATCAAGAACGTTCAGGAGAAATCAATCGTGAATATTGCTGAAGAAATTGCAATGCTTGCAAGTGCAGCTAAAACAAGAAAGCTAAAGATTCCAGATCTGAAAGGAGCTTCTTTTACTATTAGCTCGTTAGGAGCGATAGGAGGAAAATTCTTTACACCCATTATAAATCCTCCAGAGGTAGGAATTCTTGGGCTCTCTAAAACTTTTCCAAAAGTAGTTGCTACAAATGAGGGATTTGAATCTCGAGAATTTTTACCACTATCTTTGAGTTATGATCATAGAGTGATAAATGGTGTCTATGCCGTGCAATTTATAACTCAGCTAGGTGCTGCGCTAGGAGATACCTCATTAATGGAGAAAAACTTTAAATGATTGATAAGAATTTTCAAACAGGGTGTGTGTTAATTGTTGGTGGCAGCGGGGGCATTGGTTCATTGTGCGCTAAAGAATTTGCAAAGGCTGGAGCCAAAGTCGCCATTACCTATTACAAAAATGAACAAGCTGCTTTAGATATTGCTAACGAGATTGATAAAGGCGTTGAAATCTTTCAGCTTGATAACAAGAAACCCGATTCAGTTAATGGGGTGATGGATGAGCTTATTCATAAATTTGGGTCCATCAATACCATCGTTAATGCAGCAGGCTTTGATATCCCCCAAAAATTAATTAGTGAGATAGATATTGATTTATGGAAAAGCGTAATGGATGCAGATGTGAATGGTTTTTTTAATCTTGTTAATTCTGGTTTGCCGCATCTTCGAGCGTCCGAGGGCTCGATGGTGTTTATTAGCTCAGCCGGTCTTTTTAAGTATCCTCCAGGCGATGTTTTATCAGTTGCACCAAAAGCTGCAATTGAACATCTGCTCAAAGGGATTGCACAAGAAGAGGGTAAGAATGGAGTTCGAGCTAACTCTATCGCTCTTGGAATCATTGATACTGGAATTTTCCATAGATTAAGAGAGGAAAATAATACATTTTTTGATGATGCATGGCATGAGTCTGTTCTTAATACCTTGGCGTTAAAAAGATTTGGGTACCCAGAAGAAGTTGCACATACAGCAGTTTTCCTTGCATCCTCTAAAGCTGGATACATAACCGGTCATTGCCTCCCCGTAGACGGGGGTTATCATATCTAGTTGTTAGACAAAGAAGTCACTATTCTCAACACCTAATTGCATTGCACCATAGTTTCTGCTGAAGCTTGTGGGGTTATTTGCAACATGAGCTCTTGCAGTGTGCACATCAAGAAAAATTTTCTGTATATCACTCCCTTTAAAGACAGCTCCACCTCCAGCATTTGAAAATAGCTTATCTACAACCTCAAGGCACTTCTCTATAACAAGCGATGCATCATACCTAAATTTAACCCTATTAAGCATAGCTATGCCGCCTTGATTGCCAGCTTCCTCAACCATGACGTCATAATTTCGAAACATCACTGTTTCAAGCGCATCAATTTGCGAAGAGGCCTCAGCAATTAGACTCTGAGTGTGAGTATCTCCAGCTAATTTAGCTGGATCACTTGAGGCTTTGCCGTTTGCACCCTCAATAAATAGCTCTAACATTTTCTTCGTTGCACCAATAGCCGGAGTGGAAACAGCGCGAACAAAGAGTTGTCCCCAAGGAATTTTATATAGATCATTTTTATTCACTTCATAACCTGGATTTGTTAAATTAAAACCATCTGATTGCTTGTGTGTTCTGTACTCAGGAACAAATACATCAGTCACATGTACATCTTGACTGCCTGTTGCCTTAAGGCCCATGGAATACCAAGTATCTTTAATTTCATAATCACTTCTTGGTAATAGAAAAGTTCTGT
>Ga0209709_10001496_pt1 | contig 21544 bp, 24 predicted proteins | sample ArcticOcean_MG_C_2_FD_187435 | JGI IMG/M metagenome (GOLD analysis project Ga0209709, IMG submission 187435) | Marine microbial communities from western Arctic Ocean - ArcticOcean_MG_CB4_136 (SPAdes) (version 2) | ecosystem: Environmental > Aquatic > Marine > Oceanic | place: Arctic Ocean...
AATATAATTCTCCAAAAGATTATTCATTATTTTCAAATTTAAATTCAATTAAATTTTTAAATTTAACTCAATCAGGATGTAAAAAAGCAGAACCCTCAAAAACTTATCATGGTATAGCACTAACTAAATGTTATGGCGATTATGAAACGAAAAACAAAAATATAATTAAATATTTAGAAGGAATATTTTGAAAAAACTTTTATGGATTGTAGTTCTAGTTTTGCATTAAAAACTACTTCCAACTGCGATCAAATTGTGATCAAAACACCCTATTAATGAAATTAATGGAGCGGGTCAAGGGAATCGAACCCTCTACCTAATCGTTGGCAACGATTCGCTCTACCAATGAGCTAGACCCGCTTATCGTGATAACTCGTATCTTAATCATATCTATAAGAACATATCAAGTTTCTGTTGTGCCTTATGTATTTTGAATAATTAACTATAATTTAATATTGGTAAATGTAAATTATTGTTTTTATATTTATATGACTTATAATTTAGTTAATTTATTTACCTAAAAAAAAATTATGTATAAAAAATTTGGACAATTCATTGAAGGAAAATGGCAACAAGCAGAAAATAACGAAACTTATGATGTAATAAATCCAGCAACAGAAGAGGTTATTGGTAAAGCTTCGAAAGCTTCTCGAGTTGATGTAGAAAAAGCTTTAAAATCTGCTGAAAAAGGTTTGAAAAAATGGAGAAACACTTCTCCCTGGGAAAGATCTTATATTATAAGAAAAATTGCAGATTTAATTCGGGAAAAAAAAGATTACCTAGCTAAATGGTTGACTATTGAAGTGGGTAAACCACTAGCAGAAGGAGTTGGAGAAGCGGGTGCTTCTGCAGATATATTTGAATGGAATGCAGAAGAAACTAAAAGAATTTATGGTCAAACTGTAGAAAGTAGATTTCCTGATACAAGAATTCATGTTTATTACCAACCTGTGGGAGTTGTGGCTGCACTAGTTCCATGGAACTTTCCTTTAGTTTTGGCTTCAAGAAAAATTTCAACTGCATTAGCAGCTGGTTGTTCTGTAATCTGTAAGCCTGATATAATTACACCTGGTTGTGTGATGGCACTTGTAGACATTTGTAAAGAAGCTGGGGTTCCCAATGGTGTAGTAAATCTTCTATCTGGCGATCCAGCAACAATAGCGGAACAATTAATAGAATCTGATGTTGTAAAAAAAGTTTCGATTACTGGCTCTACAAGAGTTGGAAAATTAATTTTAAAAAAAGCTGCAGATAAAGTTCAAAGAGTAACTATGGAGTTGAGTGGTCATGCTCCATTTATAGTGTTTGAAGACTCAAATATAGAAAAAGTAGCTGATATGGCGATAGCAGCAAAATTTAGAAATAATGGACAAGTATGTATTTCACCTAATAGATTTTACATTCAAGAAAATAAAAAAAATCAATTTGTGAAAGCTCTAATTGAAAGAACTAAAAAACTAAAAATAGGAAATGGAATGGAGCCTGGTGTTCAACTAGGCCCACTTACAACTGCAAAAAGATTATCAGAGGTAGAAGAATTGGTTTCTGTTACAAAAAAAGAAGGTGCTAAAGTTCTTCTTGGTGGTAAAAGACCTTCAGGCTTTAATAAAGGATATTATTTTGAGCCAACTATTTTTGATGACGTAAAAGATAATTTTACAATCATGACACAAGAACCGTTTGGACCATTAGTTCCAATTTTATCATTTAAATCTTTTGATGAAGTTATTGAAAGAGCTAATGATAATGACCTAGGACTGTGCAGTTATATTTATACCAATTCAATGGAACTAGCACATCGGGCTTCTGAATTAATTGAAACTGGTTGTGTTGCTGTAAATACTGCAACTGTTGCTGTTGCTGAAGCGCCATTTGGAGGTATTAAACAAACTGGCTATGGGCGTGAAGGAGGTTCAATGGCAATTAAGGATTACCTAAACGTTAAGTATACTCATCTTGGTATTAAAGGTTAATCAGCAACATAAACCGATATACCTCTTTTATTTAAATCAATATCAAATTTTTTATGCAACGGAGGAAACGCTCTTTGCTGGCAGTCCATGCGATCACATGTTCTACAATTTACGCCTATAGGAGTCTCTGTTTTTTTATCATTTAAATTTAGGGAATCTGCATATACAAAATCTTTTGCGTACTTTTCTTCACAACCAAGTCCAATTGATAATAAGCTTTTAAACATTCCATGTTTACCAACACCTTTCTCGACAGTTCTTGCAATACAAACATATTTTTTTCCATTAGTCATTTTTGAGACAGCTGCATTAATTTTTCCTGGCATTGTAAAAGCTGCATAAATATTCCACCTTGGGCAAGCCCCTCCGTAACGTGGTATTTCTATACCTGATAAAGAAAATCTTTTTGAAATATTTCCAGCAACATCAGCTCTTAACATATGAAATGGAATCCCTTTCATTTTAGGATTTTGCAAGCAGGTAATTCTGTGCGCAACTTGCTCAAATGATGTAGCAAAAGTATTCTGAAGAAGCTCTACATCATATCTCTGTTTAATACATTCTTCATAAAAAGCTTTATAAGGCATTATTATTGCAGCACCTGTGTAATTTAAAAGAGCAACTTTGGATAATTTTTTTGATTCTTCTGTAGGAAAAGAAAAAGATTTTAAATACTCATCAATAATATCAACAGCTTCTAATTGAGCTACTTGCGCAGCTGCAAATAGTTTTTTAGTTTCTAATGATAAATAATCAGATAAAATAAATTTTTTTGTATCTGGGTAGTATTGTTTGGTAAAAGGTTTGCTCTCGTCAGGAACAACATCTTTAACATCTATATTGTGATTACTAGTTAAATATTCACAAATTGATGAATAGCCTGCTCTATTATTACTTTGAATTTTATGAAATATGTTAGTTGCAAAATCTTCAAGTTGCGGAAAGTAATTCTCATTCTCTTGTATAAAATCAGAAACTACTTCTCCTGGAAAAGAATTTTTTCTACTATCAATAAATTTTCCAGATATGTTTTCTACTTTGTTAACTATATCTTGATTTTTTTTTTTATAATTATCACCAAGCTTAACTAATGCTTTTGCTATGGAAGGGTTCGTATTAATTAGTTCTTTGACATCAAAGTTTGTTATATCTAGGTTTTCAAATAAATTATCACCTAACAAATCCATTAAATTTTGATATAAATTCGTATCTGTTTTTTTTGATATATCTGATACATCAATATTTAATTCTTTTGATATTTTTAACATCAAATCTAAATCTATTTTACGCTTACCGCTTTCCATTAAGTTAAGGTAACTTGGGGATATAGATAGCTTTTTTGATAGATTAACTTGAGTAATTCCTAGATTTTTTCTCTTAGCTTTTATTTTGTGGCCTATTTGTTGATCTATTTGATTCATATTTACAAAATTTACTAAATTAGTATATTTTATTTACAAGTATTTACAAGTAGAATCAACATAAATGTTGAATTTTTCATAATTTGTAAATATAGTAAATTTAATGAAGAATTTAACAGACCCCAAAACAAAAATACTAATAGATAGATCTAATGACAAGGGATTGTATGTCAATGATGATGATCAAGATTGGGGTAGTGCGGGTATGAACAACATACAAGAAGACTCAGAATAAAATCAACAATGAAGTTTGGAAATGTTTCTTTTGATCTAAAAAGATTTGTAGGAATTAAAAGAGATTATTCAATAGAAGATGTTGAAAAGCTTAAGGGAACTTTTGGTATTGAATATACTCTTTCTAAATCACAATCAGAAAAGCTTTGGAATTTATTAAACACAGAATCTTATATTAATACTCTTGGTTCATTGTCTGGCAATCAAGCAGTTCAACATGCTAAGGCTGGACTAAGAGCAATTTATTTAAGTGGCTGGCAGGTTGCAGCTGATGCAAACAGTGCAGGGGAAATGTATCCGGATCAGAGTTTGTATCCTTATGACAGCGCCCCTAAGTTGGTTGAGGCAATGAATAATGCTTTAACTAGAGCGGATCAAATTCAACATATGGAAATTACTGAAGGAAAATTTAATAACAAGGATAAAGTAGATTATAAAATGCCTATTATAGCTGATGGAGAAGCTGGATTTGGAGGCCCCTTAAATGTATTTGAGTTAACAAAAAAATTTATAAAATCTGGTGCAGCAGGCGTTCATTTTGAAGATCAATTAGCTTCTGAAAAAAAATGTGGCCATATGGGTGGAAAAGTATTAGTGCCAACACAAACTATGATACGAAATCTCAAGTCAGCACGGCTTGCAGCTGATGTAATGGGAGTTCCTTTAATTATTTTGGCGCGTACAGATGCTAATGCTGCAAAATTAATTACTAGCGACATTGATGAGAATGATAAAGAATTTTTAACTGGAAAAAGATCACCTGAGGGTTTTTATTATGTTAAAGACGGATTAGCACAAGCTATATCAAGAGGTTTGGCATATGCTCCTTATAGTGATTTAATTTGGTGTGAAACTGCAAAACCAAGTCTAGATGAAGCTAAGAAATTTGCTAAGGCAATTCATAAAAAATTTCCAGGTAAATTGTTAGCCTATAATTGTTCACCTTCATTTAATTGGAAGAAACATTTATCTGATAAAGAAATTGAAGTTTTCCAAAAAGAAATAGGTAATATGGGGTACAAATTTCAATTTATAACTTTAGCTGGATTTCATGCACAAAACTACGCTATTTTTGATTTAGCTAAAAAGTATAAACAGTATGGAATGGCTGCATACTCACGACTTCAGCAACAGGAATTTGATAGTGAAAAAGAAGGATATACTGCTACAAAACATCAGAGAGAGGTTGGAACATCTTATTTTGATGCGGTTTCCAATGCAATTTCATCAGGAGAAAGCTCTACTACTGCGATGAAAGATTCTACAGAAACTGAACAATTTTAACATTAATTAAAAAATTATTATTTCTAATATTGGATATCACAAGTTTAGGGTATAAAATTAAGATATGATAAAAAATAATCTACCTAATAAAATTTCTATTTTTCCATTGTCAAATGCAATTTTTTTTCCTCAAACAGTTTTGCCACTCAATATTTTTGAAGATAGATACATTCAACTTGTGAATGATTGTATGAAAGAAAATAAAATGTTTGGAATGGTTCAACCCAAGACAAAAATAGGGCGATCGCCTGAAGTTTATAATGTTGGTTGTTTGGGTAAAATTATTAGCTTTAATGAAACAACTGATAACAGATTTATAATCAGTCTTTCAGGTATAATTAGATTTAGGATAAAAGAGGAATTGAGCGAAGAAAAATCTTATAGAAAATTCAATGTTGATTATTCTGAATTTTTAAGTGATTTACAAAAACAAGAAAACAAGAAAATAAATTACGACAAAAACGATTTGTTAAATAGAATAAGAGTTTATTTTCAAAAAATAAATTATCCAATTGATTTTAATGAATTAAAAAAGTTAGATTGGAGTCAGTTAGTTAGCACTGTAAGCATGATATCACCATTCTCTACTGTTGAAAAACAAAAGCTGATAGAAACCTTAAAAATTGAGGATAAAATTAAATTACTTGATGATATAATTAAATTTAGTCTCTTTGATTATCAAGAGAACAATACAGTACAATAAAAATTAAATCTATTATATTTAATATAAGAATATAGTTTTTATAGTCTTAAACCAGAAATGAAAAAGTCAAATCATCTGCCACCTAAAAGTGAAATGCAAAATCTTGAACATTTGTTTAAACAAAATAATTTAGTTTTGCTTGAAAAAAAAATTAGAGCATTGATTTTATCCTATTCCAAAGTTCCTGTTTTATATAATATTTTAGGTGTTGTGTTACAAAAGAAGAAAAAATTAAATGAAGCAATTTCAAGCTTTACTAAAGCTATAAGCTTAAACTCCAACTTTGACCAAGCCTATAATAATTTAGGGAATGTTTTAGAAGAAACTGGAAAGTTTGAAGAAGCAATAAAAAATTATAAAAAAACAATTGAAATTAATCCTAATTACGGTCCAGCTTTTAGTAATCTAGGAAATGTGCTGTCAGAATTAGGTAGGTCTCAAGAAGCTCTGATAAATCAAAAGCAATCTGTAGAGTTAGAACCTAATAATCCAGAATTTAATAATCATTTAGGAAATTCATTAAAAGATTTGGGTAAGCATGAAGAAGCTATTTTGAGCTACAAAAAGGCTATTAAATTAAATAATAATTATGCTGAAGCTTATAGCAATTTAGGTAATGTTTTGGATGAGTTAGGAAATCTTGAAGAGGCGATTTCTAATTATCAATATGCAATTAAGCTAAACCCACAATATAAAAAAGCAAATTTAAATGAATCGTTGGTTTGGTTAAAACTAGAAAAGTTTGATGTTGGTTGGAAAAAATATGAAATGCGCCTAGGTGAAGGTACTAATATAGAGATAAAATACCCGAAAACTAAAATGTGGGATGGAAAGTATTTAGACGGCACTCTATTAGTGTGGGGCGAACAAGGGTTGGGGGATCACATTATTTTTGCTTCAATGCTACTAGATCTAACTCAACATGCAAAAAATATAGTTCTTGAAATTGACGAAAGATTGGAAAACTTATTAAAACGTTATTTCGAAGAAAAAAATGTACTAAATATAAAAATATATAATGATAAAAAAACCCTGGCAGGTACTTTTGATAAGCACATACCTATTGGTTCCTTGGGGCAATATTTGAGAAAATCAACTAAATCATTTGAAAATACTCCGAAAAAATTCTTAGTTCCTTCTTCAAAGCGGGAAAAAGATCTAAAAATTAAACTTTCTGAAAATAACAAATTAAAAATAGGAATATCATGGAGGACTTTAAATAAAAAACAAAAATTTAGGAACATTGATTTAAAACTTATGGATCCTATTTTTTCAAACACAAATTGTGAATTTATAGATTTACAATTTGGCGAGTTTAAAAGTGACTTGCAATACCTTCGTTCTGAAAAGAAAGTAAATATTAAATCAATAAATGAAATAGATAATTACAATAATATTGATGAACTAGCTTCTTTAATCAATTGTTTAGATTTGGTTATTACTATTCAAAACACTACTGCACATCTCGCTGGTGCTTTAGGCAAAAAAACTTGGTTAATGCTAGCCAAAAATGCTAGATGGCATTGGTTTAGGTCTAAAGAAAAATCTATTTGGTATCCTTCTATAAAAATATTTAGACAGGAGGAAATTGGCAATTGGAATACTATTATAAATAATATATCCATGGAATTAAAATATTTAAAAAAACATAAATGAAACAAATTTTAAAAATATTTATTGGCTATGACTCTAGAGAAAAAATTGCGTACCATGTTTTGTCACAAAGTATAATTGCAAATTCATCAATACCAGTAAATATTTCACCAATAAATCTTCAAAACCTTAAAAAAATTTTTAGGAGACCAAAAGCTAAAAACCAAAGTACAGAATTTTCAATTTCAAGATTTTTGACCCCCTTCCTATCAAGCTATGAAGGTTTTAGTCTTTACCTAGATTGTGATTTTGTCGTATTGGGTGATGTAGCAAAATTACTAAAATTTGTTTCTAAAAAACCAAATAAAACTTTATGGTGTATTAAACATAAAAAATATACCCCAAAAGATAAAATAAAATTTCTCCGAGAGAAGCAATCTCCATATTTAAAAAAAAATTGGTCAAGTTTTGTAATTTTTAATAATAAAAAATGTAAAAATTTAACTCCTGAGCTTGTATCAAAGGCTCATGGTTTGTATTTACATCAGTTTAAGTGGACAAATGAAAAGCTTATTGGCTCCTTACCAAGTAACTGGAATATATTGGTTGGTGAACAAAAAATTCCTAAAATAATTAATGCTTTACACTATACTCTTGGTGGTCCGTATTTTAAAAAACACTCTAAATGCGAAGGTTCTAAATTTTGGTTTAAATATAAAAAACAAATTCTTTTATAAAACTAAAATTTAAGTCCTATATATTGAATATTAATGATACAAAGTTAACTGATTAATTTGAAAATATGAAATCTGAAATTTTAATAAAAATAAATAATTTTATTAAAAATAGGCTAATTGAATTATTTGGTATCTTTCTAGTAATTGTTGGTATTTTTCTACTGGCAACAATTGTCACTTATAACCCTGGTGATCCTAATTTTATTTACACATCTGAAAACCTGGAAATTAAAAATGTTGGAGGTTTTGTTGGGAGTGTTATTTCTGATTTTTTACTACAATCACTAGGTTTAATTTCTATTCTTCTTTCAATAAATTTCTTGTATTGGGGAATAAAAATTTTTTCTCACAAAATACTAACTAAGCTTATCAATAAAATTTTTTTTGTTGTTATTTATGTAGTTGCAGGCTCAACAGTTTTAAACATGCTCTACAACGATTCTTTCTGGCTAATTGATAATGGTAATGGTGGTTTTGTAGGCAGAACAATTAAAGAAAATATTTATTACTTTGCTCCGTTGGTTGATAACTATTATGTAAGTTATGCTCTAATCACGGCAACAATTATTTTTTTTATATTGAGTTTAGGCATAAAACGAAATGAAATTTTTGGAATTATGTCTTTTCCTTTTCAAGTAATAAAAAAATTACTCATTTTATTTAAAAAAAATAGCAAAAATATCGATATTGATATTGATGATGATGTCCTTAATGTAGATAGTAATGAGAATGATTATAAAGATAATGTTATTAAAGAAAAACAACCAATTTTGCCTTTTTCAAACAAAAAAGAGGAAAAAAATGTTAATACTATTTTCAGATTACCTACCCTAAACTTTTTAGAAAAAAATATATTTTCGCAAAATAAGAAAAATATTGATAATGCTGAATTAACTAAAAACTCAGAATTTCTAGAAAAAATTTTACTTGATTTCGGCGTTGAGGGTAAAATAAAAAGAGTTAGTTGTGGTCCAGTAGTAACTTTATATGAATTTGAACCTGCCTCTGGAATAAAAGTATCGAAAATAGTTAGCTTAGCAGATGATATAGCTAGAAATACAAGCTCAGTTTCAGCTAGAGTTGCTACAATACCTGGCAAAAGTACCATTGGTATAGAAATACCCAATTCTAAGAGGGAAGATGTTTATTTAAGAGAAATTATAGCAGACGAAAACTTTTATAAAAAAGATACTAAATTACCAATAGCTTTAGGAAAAAGTATTTCTGGTGTACCGGTAATTGATGATTTGTTTTCTATGCCTCATTTATTAATAGCTGGTACAACTGGCTCTGGAAAGTCTGTATGCATTAATACTATAATTTTATCTTTACTTTACAAATATTCTCCTGAAAAATGTAATTTGATTTTAATTGATCCCAAAATGTTAGAACTTTCGGCTTACGAAGGTATTCCTCATTTGCTTTGTCCTGTAATAACTGAAGCTAAAAAAGCTACCGCAGCGTTAGGTTGGGCAGTAAAAGAAATGGAGAGCAGATATAAATTAATGACAAGTGTGGGTGTTAAAAATATAGACGGATATAACTCCAAGCACAAAAAACATATGCCCTATATAGTGGTTGTGGTTGATGAAATGTCAGACTTGATGTTAATTGCGGGTAAAGAAATTGAAAATTACATTCAAAGATTATCCCAGATGGCAAGAGCTGCTGGCATTCATATAATAATGGCAACTCAAAGACCGAGTGTAGATGTTATAACTGGAACTATTAAAGCCAATTTTCCAACTAGAATCTCATTTCAAGTAAGTTCCAAAATTGATAGTAGAACAATATTAGGAGAACAAGGAGCTGAACAATTGCTTGGAAAGGGGGATATGTTATTTATGTCATCTGCTAATAGAATCGCTCGAATACATGGTCCATACGTTTCAGAAACCGAAATTGAAAAGGTTAATAGTTATTTAAGATCACAAGGTTCACCCGATTATATTGATGAGATTACTGCAATAAAAGATAATGAAATGCACGCTGGTCAAAATCATAATAATGAAAAAGATGAGCTATATGAAAAAGCATTAAATATTATAACAATGGAAAGAAAAGCCTCTACAAGTTTTCTACAAAGAAAGTTACAAATTGGGTATAATAGAGCGGCAAGAATAATGGATGAAATGGAAGCGAATGGAATTGTTGGTAAGGCTAATCACGTTGGCAAAAGAGAAATATTATAGGCTTCTTCTGAAAAAAAAAACTAATTTCACTTTATTTACTACTATAATTTTTTTATTTTTAATTCAAAATGTAGAAGCGAATTTTCAGCAAAAATTTATTGAAAAATATAAAAATATTGAAACTTTATCCTTTGATTTTAAGCAAAAAATTGGTGATGAGGTAGAGTTTGGTAGCTGCTTAATAAAGTACCCCATGCTCATGAGATGTGAATACCCAAAAAAAAATAAAAGTATAATTTCGAATGGGATAAAATTTGCAGTAGTAAAAACAAAACGAAAAAAAGTGCACAATTATTCTTTAAAAAAAACCCCATTATTTTATTTATTAAAAAAAGAAAATATTTTAAGTTTAGTAAAAAATTATGAACCTATAAAAATAGAATCTAACGTAGTTGAATATGAAATAATTGATAATAATTCAGTACAGATAAATATTTTTTTTGATAATAATTCTTTAGAATTATTAGGCTGGAAAACGACTGATGTATATTCGAATGCGGTTAATTTTATTATTAGAAATTTAAAAGAAAATATATTAATTGATGACAAAAATTTTGAAATACCGAAAGAAGAAGATCTTTAAACTGTTGAGGATGGTACTAAATCAAATGCTATAACCTGCCTATTTTCTTTGGAACTAAATGGAATAGTTCGGTGAAATAATGAAGATGGAAATAAGGCAATATCAAAATTTTTAGGATTATGAATAAATTTTGGTAAATTTTTATAATTCGGATAATCATATCCTTCAAGGGTAAATTCTATTGATCCCTCGTCACCCTTTAAGAGATTTGGCATTTTTAAATATATTACTCCGCTTAACCAACCGCTTGGATGAATATGTGATTTTTGATGACCTTGCTGAAATAACTTAACATGCCAACCTCTAAATTTACTTTTAATAGGCCATTTTTTAACAAACAAATCATTACTATTTTTATGAATTTTTCTATAATTTTTTATTTTTTGTTCAATTATTTTTTTTAATTTTAATATATCAACATCTTCACTTTCAAATAAATTGCCTAGGGTTTGATATCCTCCTTTTGTAGTATTTGATGTTGGCTCCCAGACTGATTGGATTTTATTTAATTTTTTTAAAAAATTAGAAATAAATTCTTTTTTTAAGTTAAGCTCATTTTTTAAATTTCCAATAAAAATATACTGTAATGGATTTCTACAAAACGGGTAAATGTTCAGAATGCTTTCTTTTTTTGAAACATACGTTGCCATCGTACTTACTCTTAAATTCAGCGGATCTTCAACACTCAATTCTTTTAAAAAAATTTTATATTTAGATAAATTATTAGAAAAGTATATACATTCTAGAAGTTCTGCTCTAGAGCTGGCGGTATTAATCTTTTGGAAAAAATTTATTGCTTCAAGATAATTTTTCTTTTTTCTGAAAATTTTTCCTAAATTATAATTTGCCATTACATATTTGGGGTCAATTTCTAACGCTTTTTTGTAGTAGGTTATTGCAGATTCGTATTTTTTTAATTTGTTTAATGCATTTCCAAAATTATTATAAGCACTTGCAAAATTTGGATTAATTTTAATTGCCTTGTCGCAACAATCTATAGCTTTTTTATACTCTCCAGTTTCATTAAAAATTTTTCCAAGATTGCTATACGCGCTAGCATAATTTGGATCAATCTTTATTACTTTTTTGTAGCAAACAATAGCTTTTTTAAGGTTTCCCAATTCCTGAAGAATAGCTCCAAGGTTGTGATGCGAAGAAGCGTGGCTAGAATCTATTTGTATTGCTTTTTCATAAAAAGATTTAGCTTCATTAAATTTTTTTGTCTGTATGTAAAGTGTTCCCAAATAAAATATAGATTGAAAATGTTTAGGTTCCTTTACTAATATCTTTTGATAGAATTTTTTGGCAATCTTAAAATTATTTTTTTGGTGATGTTGAAATGCTGTCTCAAAAGTTTCTTCTATTTTCATTTAGATATTTTTTAATAAATAGCTTTAGGAAACCATCTTTCCTACTTTTTCGCCGCCAAAAATATGAAAATGTAAATGGGGAACCTCCTGACCTCCATTTTCACCCACATTAACTAAAGATCTATATCCTTCACCTCTTGTTATTTCTGAAACACCAATTTTTTTTGCAACAGTACCAATTCCCTTCATTAAACCTACAATTTCTTTTTCCGATGCTTGTAATAAAAAATCATCTAAGTTTATATATTCACCTCTGGGAATCACTAAGGCATGTATTTTTTTTTGAGGGTTTATGTCATAAAATGCTAAAACATATTTATCTTCATAAATCTTTTTGCAAGGTATTTCGCCTTTTAAAATTTTAGCAAAAATATTATTTTTATCATAAGTCATTTTGTTTATTTATCATTTTTGTCTTTTTTTTAATTTATCCATTACATCCTCAATTTTAATATCATTCGCTTCTAAAAGCACCATTAAATGATACAAAACATCTGCAGCTTCATGAACTTTATTTGAATTTTTTTCAATAGCCTCAATAAGTTCTGCTATTTCTTCTTTTACTTTTGCAATACTTAATTTTTTATCTTTTAATAATTTTTTTGTGTAAGATTCTTCAACTGAGAACTTTTTTCGTTGACGAATAATAGCAATTAATTCTTCTAAAGTTTTAAACATTTCTCAGATTCTTACAGGAATTCCTTTTGAGTCTAAATATTTTTTTGCATCTTGTATCGAAAAATCTCCAAAATGGAAAATTGATGCTGCTAATACAGCGCTTGCATTGCCTATTTTAAACCCTTCGTATAAATGCTCTAAAGTACCCACTCCACCTGAGGCTACAACAGGAATGTTAATTAAATTTGAAACTTGTTTTGTAAGATCCAAATCATATCCCTTTTTGGTGCCGTCCTTATCCATTGAAGTAAGTAATATTTCCCCAGCTCCAAATAACTCCATTTTTTTCACAAAATCAAAAACGTCGATTCCAGTTGCTTTTCTGCCTCCGTGAGTAAAAATTTCCCACCTATTATTATTAATTTTTTTTGCATCAACCGCAACAACAATGCACTGGGAACCAAATTTTTTTGCTCCCTCTTTAATCAAATTTTCATCAAATACTGCCGCAGTATTTATTGATACTTTGTCAGCGCCAGCCATCAACAAATTAGTAATATCTTCTAAATTTTTTATTCCACCACCAACAGTTAGTGGAACAAAACATTTTTTTGTTGTCTCTTTTACTACATTTAGTATAATTTTTCTGTCTTCATTAGATGCGGTAATATCTAAAAAACAAATTTCATCAGCGCCACTATCATTATATATTTTTGCTTGTTCCGCCGGGTCCCCAGCATCAATCAAATTAATAAAATTTATTCCTTTTACTACTCTTCCTTTATTTATATCTAAGCAGGGGATTATTCTTTTTTTTAACATCTAAATTATTTTACTAAGTTCTTTAATATCAATATTACCATCATAAATTGCTTTACCCACAATAATACCCTCTATGTTGGGATAGTTATTTTTCTTTATATCAATTATTTCTTCAACTGAAGAAACGCCACCAGAAATTACAGTGGGAATTTTAGCTATACGAGAAAAGCTTGTTGTTTCTTTAATATTAGAGCCAGTTTTTGTACCATCTTTATTTATATCAGTATAAATTATTCTGGAAATATTTATTTTTTTAATTTCTTGAATAAAATCAGTTGCAAGTATATCTGTTTGTTTTTTCCAGCCCGATAAGGCTATGCGTCCATTTCTTACATCTAATGATATGGCAATTCTATTTTTAAATTTTTCGCAAACATTTTCTAAAAATTTAATATTTTCTATAGCTGCTGTTCCTAGTATTATTTTGTCAACACCTAAGTCTATTAATTTTTTTATGTGATCAAATTTTCTAATTCCACCTCCAGTTTGAATCTTAATCTTATCAATTTTGCTTATTGCTTCAATAATTTCTACATTGATAGGGTTTGCTTTTAATGTTCCATCTAAATCAATTATATGGATATTTTTAAATCCTAAATCAACAAACTCTAATGCTTGATCCAAAGGACTTTTTCCATATTTTTTTATTTTATTAAAGTCTCCCTTTAGAAGTCTTACGCATTTCCCTCCCTTGATGTCTATCGCGGGGAATATGATCATTGAAATTCTATAGCTTTCCTTTTGTTGAGGGAATTTTGTTTTTAATTCTTTTGTCAACTTCTAAAGCTTTTCTTAAAGATCGAGCAAGTCCTTTATAGCAAGACTCTATGATGTGATGACTGTTATCACCATATATATTTTCTACGTGCAAAGTAATACCTGCAGATTGTGAAAAAGCTTGAAACCATTCCTTAAAAAGTTCAGTATCCATTTCACCAAGTTTTTCTACTTTTAATTTTACCTTCCAAATTAAGTATGGTCTGTTTGATATATCTAAAGTTACTCGTGTTAATGTTTCGTCCATAGGAATTAAAGCATGACCATATCTTTTTATTCCTCTCGAAGAGCCAAGTGATTTTTTTAAGCATTCTCCTATTGCTATGCCTGTATCTTCGGTTGTGTGATGTAAATCAATATGAGTGTCACCCTTAGCTGAAACTTTTAAATCAATCAAAGAATGCTTGGACAGTTGCTCAAGCATATGATTCAAAAAACCAATTTTTGTATCTATTTTATATGATCCAACCCCATCTAAATTAGTTTGAACACTAATGGAAGTTTCTTTAGTTTTTCTAGTTATTTTTGCTTTTCTTGCCATAGAATACTCTATCTTTTATATTAGTAAGCTATATTATTAATTCAAGTATATATCAATAAAGTGAATTTTTGACCTTGAAGATGTTAAATAAATCTCCACATACAATAATATATGGGTAATAATTCAAATTGGCATGGAACTACTATTATCTTGATTAGAAAAGATAAAGAAGTTGTAGTAGCTGGAGATGGTCAAGTTAGTCTTGGTAATACAGTCTTAAAAAGTACGGCAAAGAAAGTTCGTAAAATTGAGAAGAGAAATGTAATTGCTGGTTTTGCAGGATCAACAGCGGACGCTTTAACTTTGTTTGAAAGATTGGAAGCCAAGCTTGAGAAGCATGCAGGAAATCTTACAAGAGCTGCTGTTGAGTTAGCAAAAGATTGGCGTACTGACAAGTATTTGAGAAGATTAGAAGCTTTAATGGCTATAGCTGACAAAGATAAAAGTTTTATACTGTCTGGTACAGGAGATGTGTTGGAACCAGAGGGAGGAATTATTGGTATAGGCTCAGGTGGAAATTACGCTTTGGCTGCCGCAAAAGTATTGATTGATTCAAAAATGACTGCAGAAGAAGTGGCAAGAAAATCTATAAAAGTTGCCTCTGAAATATGTGTTTATACCAACAACAACATTACTTTAGAAAAAATTTAAATATATGAAACAAAAAACAAATGTAACTTCGTTGCAAAAAGTAAAAGTATCTCACGTGAAAAATGATAGATCCATAGTGTCATCTTTATCTCCAAGAGAAATAGTTTCTGAGTTAGATAGATATGTTATTGGACAAAATGCTGCAAAGAGAGCAGTTGCTATTGCTTTAAGGAATAGATGGAGAAGACAAGCCTTAAAAGGTGAAATGAAAAATGAGGTATTACCAAAAAATATTCTAATGATTGGACCAACTGGAGTTGGAAAAACAGAAATATCGAGAAGACTTTCTAAATTAGCTGAAGCTCCTTTTATAAAAGTAGAGGCAACCAGGTTTACGGAAGTTGGTTATGTCGGAAGAGATGTAGAACAAATTATACGAGATTTGTTGGAGATTTCGATAGCTATTGAAAAGGAAAGAATGAGAAAAAAAGTATCAGCAAAAGCTTCTCAAGCTGCTGAGGAAAGAGTTCTTAACACTCTTGTGGGTAATAAAGCTAGTGTAGCTACTAGAGAAAGTTTTAGAAAAAGATTGCGTAATGGTGACCTAGACAACAATGAAATAGAAGTCGAAGTTAACGAAACTTCTAATATGCCTAGTTTTGAAATTCCAGGAATGCCGGGGGCAAATGTCGGGATGATAAATCTATCAGAAATGTTAGGGAAAAATATTAAAAAAGGTAAGAAGAAAAAAATGACAGTCAAAGAATCTCACAAAATATTAATTGCTGAAGAATCTGACAAAATGATCGAAGAAGATGCAATTATCAAATCAGCTAAACTATCTACAGAAAATAATGGTATCGTTTTTTTAGATGAAATTGACAAAGTGTCAGCTAGAGGTGATAGAGTTGGAGGGGATGTTTCAAGAGAAGGTGTGCAAAGAGATTTGCTTCCTTTAATTGAGGGAACGACTGTCAGCACAAAACATGGCACTATTAAAACTGACCATATTTTATTTATTGCGTCTGGGGCTTTCCAACTAGCAAAGCCTTCAGACTTATTACCAGAACTTCAAGGAAGATTACCAATAAGAGTAGAATTAAATGCTTTAACTAGTGACGATTTTAAGAGAATTTTAGAAGAGCCTGACAATAGTTTAATTAAACAATACACTGCACTTTTGGAAACAGAAAAAGTTACTCTTGAATTTGCAAAAGATGGAATTGAAAAAATCGCAAAATTAGCTACAGAAATTAATTCAACAGTAGAGAATATAGGTGCTAGAAGACTTTATACTATAATAGAAAAAGTATTAGATGATATCAGTTTTACAGCAACAGATAGAGGGGGAGAAAAGATTGTTATTGACTCTAACTATGTAACAAAAAATCTTGGAGAATTGGCAAAAGACACAGATCTATCAAAGTTTATTTTGTAATTTTTTTTTATTTTTTAAAAAAATATAAATTGCACCCTCACCACCATCTCGAATATCTGCTTTTGACACTTTAATTATTTTTTTATTCAAATTTTGGTTATTTTTTAAAAATTCTGGCACGGAATATCTCAACATATTTAATTTTTCTGAAACATAAGGATTATTGCGAGATTTTGATCTTAAACCTTTTCCGGTTACGACTAAAACTTTTTTATGACCTTTGTTAAAAGATTCTATGACAAATTTATCGACTACTCGATTAGCTTCATCTAGTGTAAATCCATGCAAATCTATTTTTTTAACTATGTTAATTCTTAACTTTTCTTTGCTAAAATCATCTTCTTTAACGCTTATATTACCCATCTTTTTTGTAAAAGCGGTCCAATCACTTTTATCTTGGATAGTAACAAAAGATTTTTTTTTCACTATTTTTGTGAGGTTTCAACTAAATACCACGTGGGATTTTCACTCCACATATTTTTGGAAAATTTCCAAACATCATGCACTGTTTTTATTGTGTCTGGATCACCTTCGATAACTTTATTATTTTTATCTTTCACGGAGGTTATTATTTCAGAAACAAAATTTACAGTCACTTTATAAATATTTTCAATCTTTTTAAATTCTAGTATTTTTGAAGATTTAATTCCAATAAAAATTGTTTCGTAATTTAACTCTTTGTTTTTTCTTTGATCAACTACATCTGAGAAATCATTAAACATATCTTTACCTAATAAATTTTTTAATAATTTTTTATCTCCTTTGGCAAACGATGTAACTATCTGCTCATAAGCAATATTGGCTCCCTTTAAAAAATTTTTTTTGACCTCGTCGTCAATATTTCCTGATTTTATAGCTTCATTTTTTTCTAAATCATGAAGGACTTCCACGCCTTTTGGGAAGTATTTACTCATAGGCTTACCTTGGTGGCCAGTTTTTCTACCTAAAATGTTTCGAAGTCTTAAAATAATAAAACCAGCAAACATAGCTAATAAAATTATATCTATAAATCCAATCTGATTACTCATATTTTTTTGATTATAATACCTAACTACTGTAGGATGCAAATAAATATAAGCTGACAAATGAACGCTACTATCCTTTTTATAATCGGAATACCTTTAATAGAAATATATTTAATGCTTAAAGTTGGTAGTTTTATTGGTGCATTCAATACAATTTTTCTAATTTTTTTTACAGCGGCTACTGGAATATATTTTGCAAGATTGGCTGGCCTAAGTACCATCAAATCAGGTTTTGGTCACTTAATTAAAAATGAAATACCAGTATACGAAATTATATCGGGCGCAGCTTTAGCTTTTGCAGCATTATTGCTTATCATCCCAGGATTTCTCACAGATTTAATTGGTTTTTTGCTAATAATACCTACAACGAGAAAATTTTTTATTTCCTTAATATCTTCTAGATTTAAAACTGAAAAAGTTAATAATAATGAAAATATAATTGAAGGAAATATTGAAGAAGAGAAAAATGATGAAAATGAAAGGGATGGTTAAATGAGTTATAAAATTATATCTAAATTTATAAAGGATGTTTCTTTTGAAATACCAAACGCTAAAACTTTTGTTATGTTAGAAAAAGAAATAGAAAAATATAATTTAAAATTTGATATTAAAAGTCGCCCATTTAAAGAAAATATAGTCGAGGTTAATACTGTTTTAAGGTTGGAGCCCAGCCAAGACATTAAAAACAAAATGCTTACGGAAATAAATTTAGCTACTTTAGTTACTATAGAAAAAGATACAGACAAAAAGAAAATAGAAAAAATTATTTTAGTAGAAATACCAACAGAGGTATATCCAACCATACATGAAACTTTTATATATTTATTCAAACAAGCTGGTGTGAGCAATATTCAGATAGCAAAAGAAGTAAATTTTCAAAAAATGTACGACCAAAAGATGAATAAATAACTAATAGTTATTTTTTGTCATATCTTCTTTAAGATATTTTTTATGAAGCTTTAATTCTTCCTCACTAAGATTAATAACTTTTCTTAAATGATTGTTATTATTTTTTTTTTTAAAATTTAATTTAGTTTCTAAAATCTCTTTGCTTTCCAGCTTTAACTTTGGTTCTCTCTGATCTAGTAAGTTAATGTATACATCTTTTAATAAACGACAATCAATTAAAGCACTGTGTTTAACTCTTTTTGAATTATCTATATTAAAACGTTTGCAGAGCGCATCTAGTGAATTTTGTGAGCCTGGAAATTTAGAGCGGGCAAGCTCTAAAGTATCAATTACATTTTTTTTATCTATAGCTTTTTCATTTATAATACTTAATTCATGGTTCAAGAATGATAAATCAAACGGAGCGTTATGTATTATTAATTTTTTATCTTTTATGAAATTTAAGAAGTCTTTTGATATTTCTAAAAAAGTTTTTTTATCTGATAAAAAATCCTCTGTATATCCATGAACTTTTTGCGCTTCTGTGGGCATTGATCTTTTGGGATTAATATATTCGTGAAATATTTTATTTGTGGGAATCTGGTTATCTAGTTCTATACATCCAATTTCAACTATTTTGTGTTTTTCTGCTACGGATAAGCCGGTGGTCTCTGTGTCTAGTATAACTTCAAGCATTTAATAAAATTATTTTCTCTATCTTTTTAACATTTTTTTTAACTATATTGTCCTTAAAATTATTTTTAATTACAAAATTAGATTTTTTTTTCTTAACTTCTAGAGGGAGTTGAAATGTTTTCAATCTATTAATTATTTTTTCATTAAAATTTGGTCGTTTTTTTAATCTTTTTAAAATTTCCTTTTTTTTACCTTCTACAAAAATCAATATATCATCTTTTTTATTTAATTTATTTTCAATCAACAGTGGAATGTCTAAAATAATTATTTTTTTTTTCTTATTTTTTTTTATAAATCTATTCATTTTCACGCGTATCTCTGGATGAACAATTTCAATAATTTTTTTTAAGTTTGAGTTGCTTTTGAGAATAGCCTTTGTAAGTAATTTTTTACTTATTGGAAAAGAGTTAATATATTCAGGGAGTACTTTTTTTAACTTATCATAACATTTTCTACTTTTTTTATATAAGTTAGCAACTTCTTGATCGGCATTAAAAATTGGGTGCCTAAAAAGTTTAGCCACATGAGTTTTGCCTGAACCAATATCACCAATAATACCAATTCTAATCATTAGTCTAATAATTTAATTGTCTCGTTATCTATACTTGGTAAAATTTTGTGCCAAGTGGCAAAAGATTGTTGCGCTTGATAAACAAACATCATCTTTCCATTTTCAATTTGATTCCCAAATTCCTTTGCTTTTGCAAGAAAATTTGTTTGTCCCGGGTTGTAAATAACATCATAAAATAATTTATTTTTACCAATTGCCTTATAATCTAATTTTATTTCATCTTCACTTTGAAGGCCTAAACTTGTCGCGTTAATTATCATGTCAAAGTCTGGGGTTTGGCCCCAATCTACAACCTCAAGATCTAAAATTTTTTTTTGTAGATTTTCAGCCTTTGTTTTTGTTCTGTTACTTAAGATAATTTTGGACACTCCCATTTTTTTAAGAGCTATAATTATAGAGGGGACAACGCCCCCAGCTCCTAAAATAAAAACTCTTTTTTTATTTACATGATAATTAATTTTTTTAAGCGCAAGCTCAAAGCCTCTTATATCGGTATTGTGCCCAATAATTTTATTATTTTCTTTGTATACCGTATTGACAGAATGTGACTCGTTTGCGGGGGAAGTTAATTCATCTAGATATGGAATAACTATTTTTTTAAACGGTATAGTAACATTAAGGCCGGCGACTTCACCTTTTTTTACCTGAGAAATTATACCCTCAACGTCATCTTTGTTTAAAAATAATTTTTCATAAATAGCCTTAATACTATTATTTTTTATCCAATGATTATGTAGTTTAGGTGACAACGAATGCTCAATTGGATTTCCTATAACTAAATATTTTTTCACTTAAAAATTGTCCATTTTTACTTTTGTTTGCTTAAATAATCTTTTATCTGCTTTATAGGTAGACCCATAATTGTATCCTCATTTCCTTTAATATTAGAGAAAAGAGATCTGCCGCCTGCCTCGATTTGATAAACTCCATACGCATATAACTCTTTATCTCTTATATTTGCTAAGTATGATTTAATTTTGTCTATATTAAGTTGCTTCATCGTTAAACTAGACGAATCTGTTGTATTCCATATCATTGAACCATTTTTAGAAATACAAACTGAACTTATTAGTTGATGTTTTTGTCCATTAAGTTTTTTAAGAATATTTAAAGCTTCTTCTCTACTTGAGGGCTTAGAAATAAGTTCACCATTCAAGTCTATAACACTATCTGCTCCCAAAACTAAACTATCTTGTTTTTTCATACTAACTTTGTTTGCTTTTAGTTCTGCTAAATTTTTAGAAATAATTTTTGGTGTTGCCTTTTCTTTCAACAACGATTCTTTAACTTGATCCTCATCGACATTGGAGGGTATAACCTCACAATTAATTCCATTTTCATTTAAAATTTTTTCTCTCACACCACTTTTGGACGCAAGAATAATTTTGTCTATCATCGAGAATTTAATATATCTAATATTTTTATAATAGAGGCGGCGGTCTCCTCAACGGATTTTCTAGTGACATCTATCATCGGCCAGTTATATT
>Ga0209709_10001500_pt1 | contig 21520 bp, 18 predicted proteins | sample ArcticOcean_MG_C_2_FD_187435 | JGI IMG/M metagenome (GOLD analysis project Ga0209709, IMG submission 187435) | Marine microbial communities from western Arctic Ocean - ArcticOcean_MG_CB4_136 (SPAdes) (version 2) | ecosystem: Environmental > Aquatic > Marine > Oceanic | place: Arctic Ocean...
ATTATCCCTTAGATGTAATATTTCTCTGTTTGAATCAAATTCGACGAATATTCCATGCCTTAATCCGATTTGAGCCCTCAAATTGTCAACATCTGATTCTGTAAGATTAAGTTCACGCATATCTCCCATAAAGAATTTGAATTTCTGTCCGTCCCCGTCTTCACAATTGTCGAGTTCATCCAGAAGTTCATCTATTTTCATGGTCTCACTAATTTATCGTAATTGTGCTTACATATAATGATACACATAACCGACATATCATTTACCAGAAATCGTAAGGGTTCTATTAAACCCCTCAAGACATTATGGAAGAGTACAATGGGTGTTCAGTCCCCCAGTACACTCGCTACCGTTGCGTGGAAATCCCATTGGAGGGTATACAGTGGGTTACCAAATTATAAGCTATGGATTAAACAGAAACTATGTTGAATTTCAAGATTAATCCGCCTTCTGGAATGTATATTTCTGAGCCGTTATGGGCTGCTTTTGGTTTTTCAAAATCAATATCCAAACTGTTGATCATATCCAAAAGTAATATCATCTCGCTAGATGGTATAGCATCCCCCTCGTTGTCAACAGTTAGCAATCCTATTTCGACGAATTCTGAAAAAGGTACGGCCTTTCTTATGATTTCCGAATTCGCAAACGGATATCTTTCTCCCAATTCGCCTAACGATTTTTTTGCTTGATCCGCCTTCTCTCGGATTTTAGCAATCTTTTCTTCAATTTCGGTGTATAAGTCACTGAGTTCTAAACATTTATTCCATATTTTTGGATTTTCGGATTCGACATAACGATAGTACCAATCTTCGTCATCCATTTTAGACATATCAGTTGCTGATAGTTCATAAATTAGAAACTATGGGATGAATCAAAGTTGCGACATATCGTAACCATGAAATCACGAGGGTTATTCCAAACCCCTCAAGACATTATGGAGAAGTACAACGGGTGTTCAGTCCCCCAGTACACTGCCTACCCATTGCCAGGAGTTGAATTGTCTTCTGTGACCCTCAACCACAAACGTTGACGTGTCTTTAGATTAAGACAAATCGATTTCAGATAATTCATCACGACTTCGGCCGAGTGCTGCGGCAACCAAAGTCAAGAGCATAATCGATTCTATTCCGTTCACTGGTGCTGGAAGGATTTCACTTATTCCACCTGCATCTTCATCTTCGGAATTCTCGTTATGCCATTCGAGCGCTTCATAGTCGTCTTTCTCAATCATGAACCAATCAAGGTCCCGAGGTAAATCAGCGGTGAGGAATTCATGCCCTTCTTGGTTGACCAAAAAGTCATCTTCAATTCGTACACCAAACCATCCATCGAGATAAATTCCCGGTTCGACCGTAACTGCATCCCAAACAGCGAGCAGTTGTTCATTGTATGAAAGTCCGAACAATGGGTCATCAGTACCGCTGGAGAGCAATGGCGGTTCATGGACGCAGATACCGAATCCATGACCTAAACTGTGAATGAAATATTCGCCATAGCCTTGGTCTTCAATATGAGTTCGAGCTATATCGTCTGGAAGCCAAGCAGGTGTACCTGCTTCAATGACTGGGAACGTAAGATTTTGTGCATCATAGACTGCCATGTAGACTTCGATGATGGTCTCGTTTGTCGTCGGTCCAACGATGTAAGTTCGGGTTACATCACTGACCCAGTCGTTGACTCGAGCACCGAGGTCAACAACCACGACATCGCCAACTTCGACAATTTTTGGCCCTGCGCCGTTGTTTTCAGGGTCGCCATGAGGAATCGCACCGTTTTCAGCACTGGCCACGATGGTATCGAAACTCTTCCATTCTGCATTCGAGCCGTTGTCTTCCATAGAGCGGTCAATTTCCAATGCGATTTCAAGTTCAGTGAACGTCTCACCCATCAGTACTCGCCACAGCATGTGACGTGCAGTTTCATGTCCAATTCCTGCGAGGCGAGCAGTTTCTCTCAAAGAATCATCTTTGTCCGGGGAAATACCGGTCGGTGAAGGGAATTTACCAATCAGTGCATTGGCCGCCTCGGTCTCACATGCAGAGACAAGCGGGGTGCAGAGCAAAAGCCCAATCAGCAGCACAGCAACACCTCGCATGTATCGCCGACCACTCACCCCGTCATCAAGTGTATGGCTCGATGTGGTGGAGTTCAAAACTCGATTTTACGGCGAGAAGCATAACCAGCGAGTAACACTGCACTCATTCCAAGAAGAAGACTAAATCCAGGTATTGAAGACACCGGCGCATCACTTTCAAGGTTGACAGTTACCATTGTCATGAGTGTGTCTGAACCATCGGTCCATGTGATGGTAACATTAATGCTCTCACTGACATTTTCACTGATAACAATGAGTGCACCTGCACTGATTTCTCCAGCGATTGGGCCAATTGAAATATCATTTACTGTGAGCGTAATATCATCACCATCAAGATCGATACAATGAGCAGTCATGTAGTAACTTCCCGCAGGAATCGTAATCACAGGAGGAACCATTGAATCAAGTCCAATCTGTGCAGTAACTCCTGAAAGTGCAGGTATAACCGCATCTCCTTGAAAGGTAACTGGGATTCCATCCACTTCAAGTGAATAATACAATGCACAAGTTGGCAATCGATTTGCCGGGAAGGACGTATCATCAAGCGGGTTTGTTCCAGCGAGTAATTCGTCTGCATTCAAGTAACCATCACCATCGGAATCCGTATCGAGAACATCACAGGTGCCATCGTTGTCAAGGTCAGTTGGAATACTGGCAATATCGTTTGGGTCTGAACCACAATTCGTTTCATAATCTGAATCGAAACCATCACCATCACCATCGGAGCATCCATCTGCTTGTACTACAGAACTTGTAGGTGTATTATCGCACAAGTCGTTCTTGTCGTACACTCCATCACCATCAGCATCTGCGGTTGATGCCGAAGCCCAACAGACATTCGCCACAGTTTGTAATTCCGTATCTCCTGCGGAAAGGACGACGGTAATGCATGCATTGGTAGTATCGGCAATGTCATGGAATGGCAATACATATTCTTCAGTTCCATCGTTTCCTGCTACCCAAACATGGTCATTTTGGATCATCATTACTGGCGTCAATGGGACACTGTCATGAACAATCCAATCGAATTTGTATTCTTGTCCAGCATCCAGGTCAAGAGCTGAAATAGTAACAGTACCCCATTGTTCGATAGCATGAACACTGACTACAACGGTCATGGTAGCATCGTCTTGATTCGAAGTATCATCAATTATTTCGAAATCATTACCGATGAGTCTCCCTATAACCACATTATCGAGGTTGCGAGTAAGTGTGCATTCTACGTGGTGCGTTCCAGAAGTTGCAGTTGGAGTCAAGACGTCAAGTCCTGTAGTTTCATTTCCACCCGTGAAATACCAATTGGGATAATACGGTTGAGCATCTTCAATTGAATAGGTATCAACTGGAATTGAGTTGCCGTTTGCAAACAGTCCGCAATCGAGGTCATAATCCAAGAGAGCCAAATTATTATGGTCGAAATAAATCTTTCCTGAAAATGGGATATCTGTATTTTTGAGCACATTGGGAATGTCATCGATGTATGAATACACATTGATTAGAGTACCCCCAAGAATAAAATTATCACTTGTGCCTGAAGTAAGTGGGACTTCTTGGATTGAGAGTGAGGCTTCAAAGTAATAGGATTCGTTTTGAATTCCAGAAATAGTTTGAGTTTGAGCATCTTCGTTAAACATCCCTGGGTCGGTGAAAACGAATGTTTCAGAATGGGCACTGCTTGATGGGGTTAGGGTGAATTGGCCTTCTGTTTCAGCAGGGTCATTTCCTCCACTCGCAGCCCAACTCGCATAGAGGTTACATTCATTATCGATGGCAGTGCACAATTTCCAATCGAGTGTATATGTTTCACCAACGAAGAGATTTGAAAAGTCAACATCAACAGAAATTTGTGAAGTGATCGTATCTGTTGCACGTTCATAATGTGGAGATGAGAGTTGAGCGAAAGCAAATACTTCCATACCGGTAGAATCAGCATCAATTATTTCGAAATCGTTGCCTATTATTGTCCCTATAACCACATTATCGAGGTTGCGAGTAAGTGTGCATTCTACGTGGTGCGTTCCAGAAGTTGCAGTTGGAGTCAAGACGTCAAGTCCTGTAGTTTCATTTCCACCCGTGAAATACCAATTGGGATAATACGGTTGAGCATCTTCAATTGAATAGGTATCAACTGGAATTGAGTTGCCGTTTGCAAACAGTCCGCAATCGAGGTCATAATCCAAGAGAGCCAAATTATTATGGTCGAAATAAATCTTTCCTGAAAATGGGATATCTGTATTTTTGAGCACATTGGGAATGTCATCGATGTATGAATACACATTGATTAGAGTACCCCCAAGAATAAAATTATCACTTGTGCCTGAAGTAAGTGGGACTTCTTGGATTGAGAGTGAGGCTTCAAAGTAATAGGATTCGTTTTGAATTCCAGAAATAGTTTGAGTTTGAGCATCTTCGTTAAACATCCCTGGGTCGGTGAAGGTGAACAGTAAAGTAGTGAACATATTTCCAGAACCAATGTCAATAGTTCCCTCTGTTCCTGCAGGGTCATTTCCTCCACTCGCAGCCCAACTCGCATAGAGGTTACATTCACCATACATGGTAGTGCACAGTTCCCAATCGAGCGTGTATTCAGAATTTGGGTCTAGGTTTGTTAATGCAACAGTTACTGAAATACCAACCCCTCGGTCGTAGTATTCATCGTTGATACTGACATCGATTGTTTCGTTACCCGTCGACCTCGCAGTTGCCTCCTCCGCAGCACCCGCAAAGAGCGTTGCAGTCGATGAGAACAGCATTAGGAAAGTCAAAAAAAGGCCGATATGTTTTAGATTCGTGGATTTGCGCATGAATCTTGCTTAACTGGATAGGATAATAAATGCGTTGATGCGTTCTAAGAACACTAGGAGAACTAGGAGATGTTAATATCCACTGACCCTTGACCGAATCAAGGTTGTCATCTTTACTTAATGTCCAAGCAGTAATCTTGACACACTTCAAACAGAAGGTGAACAAATGACATTGCTCAAGATGACTGGAATGAAGCGACATTACGAAACACCAGCAGGTGTTGTCAAAGCACTTGATGGGATTGACCTCGAGATTCACGAAGGTGAACGAGTCATCCTGCTTGGCCCCTCGGGTTCTGGAAAAACAACCCTCCTCAATTGCTTATCAGCTCTTGACAGTCCAACCGAAGGCAGTTACCTCTTCCAAGAAAATGAAGTCCCACGAAAGCATTCCGAAAAAATGACATCGTTTCGACGAGAGAACATCGGTTATGTCTTCCAATTCTTCAACCTCCTCCAAGACCTTACCGTACTCGAAAACATCCACTTAATCCAAGAATTGGCTGGTAAAAAAGACCCAGTGCGAGCCAAACAATTACTCAAACTCGTCGGCCTTGAAGCAGAGGTTGACCGTTTCCCTGGTGAAATCAGCGGTGGTCAGCAACAACGAGTTGCCATTGCTCGAAGTATTGCCAAGCGCCCAACACTCTTGCTGGGTGATGAACTGACTGGAAACCTTGATACTGAAACATCAAACAAAGTCATGGAGGCTTTGGTTCATGCTTGCGAGCAAGAAAACATCACTGCAGTTTTTGTGACTCACGATGAGGGCTTGACCCGATTTGCAACCCGTGTCATTCGAATCGACAGCGGCAAAATAATTTCTGATGAAAAGATTGATAATTCGGATGAAGAAGCTTGAGTGGAGGTTTTTTCATGTCGATGTTACTGAATAAACGCTTGGCTCGAAGCCTGTGGCGAACTAAACTGCGGCTTGTGGCCGTTGTTTTGATGGTGTTTGTTGGCGTCTTTGCCGGAATCACCTTTGGAGGATACGCCGAAAGTCTTGATGGCATGTATGACACGCTCCAAGGTGATACTGATGATGGCGGTAATCTCGGTGATCTTTGGATTGATAATCGGAGTGCGGTATGGACACCAGAACAAGTTTCTTCTTTCTGTAATGATTTGAGTGCTGGATGGGAAAACGCATCGGCTGAACTCACGCCCTTGGACAGTTGTGAAGGGCGAACTATTCTCCAAGGTGCTCTTTTCCATAACGATTCATCGGGCGAACAACGTATCATCAATTCAGTTTGGCACGGCATTGCTGCAGATGCAAATGCCGATCGAGTATGGCTCCCTGAGGGCCATTCAGAAGGTCGAACTGCAGTTGCTGCTGACGAAATTGTTATCGATGCTCACGTAGCAGAAACTCTTGAAATCGAATTGAAAGATTCTGTTCGAATCGGTGCAGGAGGCGACAGTGTAAACTTCACCGTTGTCGGAATTGGTTTCCATCCTCTGCATGTGATAATGGCGCCCGAAGGTACATTGTTCCCGCCTGAAATCGGTGAATTTGTCGTCGGTTATCTTTCAGATTCCGGAATGGCAAGACTCACTGGCGAATCCCTTGGTTCAAGCAATACGATTGTTCTTGATATCGACGGAACTCCTTCTTTTGACCTTCCAACAACGGAAGCCTACGAAGGTGCTGGAATGGATGTTGTCAAGGCAATGGTTGACACCTCTATGGATGAAAACAGCATTGATGCACGTGTCCGTGACCGTGGTCAAAATGAACCAATCGAGGTTATGCGTCAAGATTTAGAAGGTACCCAGAAGAGCAGTATTCCCTTTACAGTAATGATTGCCGTCATTGCTTCGATTACCATAGTCCTTAGCCTTCAACGCCTCGTCCAGAGTCAAGCCCGAGAAATCGCAGTCCTCCGAACACTCGGCGTCGGGCGAACTTCGTTGATGACTGGCTATCTGATGGCTCCGTTATTCATCGGTGCTGTGGGGTGTGGTCTTGGGGCACTTGCAGGACCTTCAGGTATGAATGGAATGTTAGATTTTTATCAAGACATCGTAGGAATCCCGATTGTTGACCGTGCAGTTCCTTCTTCAGTCTATACCGCCGTCATTGGCTCGACAATGCTTGTAGTCTTCCTTTCCGGGGCTTTCCCTGCATGGAAAGCGAGCCGTTTAGATCCACTCGAAGTACTCAGTGGACAGTCCGAAGTACGGGTTGGTTCGAATTTCTTGAGAGCACTCACTTCTTGGATGCCAACAACCCTCGGCCTTTCTCTTCGGTCGAGTTTCCGAAAACCGATACGCCTCATGATGACGTTCATCGCAGTTGGTATTTCCTTGATGCTGTTCGGCTCAATTCAAATGATGTCCGTCGGACTTGAAGAAACTCTTGTTGGCGGCTTGGAGGAGCAGCAAAGTTGGGACCAGCAAGTCTACGTCATGCCGGACGGTGAAGGTGAAGTCATCGCTTGGGCCAATGAACACAACGCGTCATTCGAATTGATTATCGAGACGCCATTAGGTATGCTTGAAGACGATGGTGGACTTGAGCGTATTTTCACTTTAGTTGGTCTTGATTCCTATGAGCAAAACACAGGTATGCGGTCGGTTGAACTTGTCGAAGGAACCACTCCGTCTGCCAACTCCAGCATCACTGAGGTCATCATGGATGAAGGGGCAGTAGCTTACCTTGACTGGAAGGTTGGAGAACAACATCAAGTCTTCTTGAACGGTGATGAACACGATGTGGAAATAGTCGGCTCAAGCCGAGGAGAAATGGCCCGAACCATGTACTTCCTTCGTTCAGATTTGAGTGATATCGTGGGCGTTAATGCAACATCTGTCTACCTTGACCTACCCGAGGATGTTGAAGTTGACAATGAATTGGGAGAACTTTCTGCCGGAATTATTGAACGCCAAACATTGTTAGATGGGATTGAAAGTATTCTTGAACAGCAAACTCAAATCTTCCAGGCAATGATGTATCTTGGCCTGATGTTTACCATTGTCGTTATGTTCAATACCATGGTGATGAATGTGGCTGAACGAGACTTCGAATTGGCAACGTTACGAGTTCTAGGAGCCTCAACCAAGAGTTTAGGCCTCATGTTGCTGTTCGAAAGTTTACTGATTGGACTTCTTGGTGGATTGGTGGGTGTGTTGTTTGCTTACGGTGGTGCGGTCGGTTTGGCGGCATCCATTTCGTCTTGGCAATTCTACATTCCAGTCGTAATTGTGCCAAGCGTTGCTTACCAATTGATGGGTGGTGTTCTTGCTATTGCTGTAGCCATGACGCCGTTCGGTGTTTGGCGACTTCGTCGAATGGACCTCATCGAGAAGATCAAGAATTTATCCAACTAAGAATTGCTTTGAACCAAGCCAGCGATTCAGATCTATCCCTGCATTGGTTTAGCCAAGGCTACCTTTGATTGGATTTCGAGAAAAAACCGAGATGAAAATCAACCCTCGTCATGGATATTCCTTCACAAACGACTTCGCAGTACCACCAAGGCCATCAAAAACCCATTGACCCCCAACACGAGATGAGGGAGGTAGGCGAGATTCTGCGTCAGTGCAAGCAAAAAGATGAGCAATGATTGCATGCCGTATCCCAATGATGAAGAGATTGTTAATTCAAACACTAAACTTTCTGACCCCTTACCAGTTAATTTAGAGATGATACGGTCTTGCCAATTGAAAAAGCAGAGGTATATGAAATGTAAAACATTGACGTTTTTCTGTTTTTCCCAAGGGTGAGCAACAGGGCAAATACGCTCATCAATTCGACTGGTATCATCACCGGAGCCCAATGCTCTCATCAGTATTGAATAATGATTGAACAATGAATACTGAAACAAGATGGCTAAAATCATGGCAAAAGTGAACGCTATTTGCCAATCAAAAAGACTTCCAAATGCACACATGACAGCAATCAATCCAATCGTATCGACAACCGTATCCCAATATCGCCCTACATGCGATGGTCTTTGTCGCACACGGGCCAATTCACCATCGACTGCATCAATCACGCCTTTCACAATTAACAAAGAGCAAGCTACGATTGTGTGCCCTTCAAAGATCAACCAAGCACAGAAGAGGGAGAGTATCAAATGGAAATTTGTGACTTGTATGACCGATACACGTTTTTCCTTGAGGTATTGTGCAATAACTCGAGCAATCGGCCTTCCCCATTCAGATAAATCAATGACATTTCGGTCTCCGTATTTTCTTATCCCCACTGATACGCCCAATTCAACCCTAAAGCACTTTACAAATAGGCGTTGAGTATGAGCCGATTCTCTATTTGCACCTCGAAATTCAACGAGAACAGAGTACAGGAGGCAGGATTCGAACCTGTGAAGGGGCGTTTTAAGCAAAACCGAAAACGGTCGATTACGCGTGAACTGAACAATTAAAGACACTACAATTGTTCACGCTGCGACTCGAAACTATTCTGTACCCGCACGTAGAAGTCATATGATAACAGAGTGCGGGAGGCAGGATTCGAACCTGCGAACCGATAAGGAATGGGACCTAAACCCACCGCCGTTGACCAAGCTGGGCGACCCCCGCGCAAACTGATGGCGGCGCCTCTTGGATTTGAAACAAACGCTTCAAGCCGATGCTTCAAAACCAGTTGATTTTACAATTTCAACAATTTGCGAAGTCGAAAGGTCGGCCGAAGTTGTCACGACACCAGAATCAGTTTCATGAGAGATATCTGCTTTGAGAACGCCAGGTGTTGCTTCCAAAACCCGTGTGACGCGTCCGGAACATCCGCCACAGGTCATTCCAGTGATGTTGAGGGTGTGTATTTGCTCGCTCATGGTTAAGGGAAACGCTTCATGGGTTTGAAATCATTCACGAATTGGACTCCACCATCTCAACAGTAGGGAATTACCAACCACACTGACCGAAGAGAAGGACATCGCCGCAGCAGCAAAGGCAGGAGGGAGCAGGAAACCGGTGAATGGGAGCATGACACCCATTGCAAGAGGAATACCGATTACATTGTAGGCAAACGCCCATCCGAGGTTTCCTCGAATACGACGCATGGTACTTCGCCCGAGGCTAAGTGAAGAGACCGCATCGATCAAATCGTTTCGCAGCAGGACAAAATCAGCAGCATCTAATGCAATATCTGAGCCTGCACCCATCGCAATCCCAACATCGGCAGCTGAAAGTGCAGCAGCATCATTGATGCCATCCCCGACCATCGCTACCGAACGCCCTTCGTCTTGTAATCGCATAATATGATGCGCTTTTTCATGCGGTTTAACCCCAGCAAGTACCGTATCAATACCGATTTTTTCAGCCAAAGTATCTGCGGCTTCTTGCCGGTCACCCGTGAGCATGATGACGTCATACCCCATCTGCTTGGCGTGTTTGATTGCTTTTTCTGACGACCCACGAACTCGGTCTTTTGCCTCAATCCATCCAAGCAGGCGCAGGCCTTGAGCAACCAAAACCAACGTCACACCTTTCGCAGCAGCCAAAGCCAGTTTTCCTTTGGTTTCCTCATCGATTTCAACTCCGACCTCTTCCATTAATTCGACGTTTCCAATGGCGGCGATTGACCCGTTATATGTTCCAATCATTCCAAGTCCAGGCATCGTTTTAATTTCACTTATTTCAGGGCGAGAAGAGGAGAGATTCGACCATGAAGTGTGAATGGCAGTTGCCAGCGGGTGAGTCGACTCTTCCTCGAGAGCCGCGGCGATTCCAAGAATTTCTTTGACTTCACAATCGAGCATTTCAATATGACTTACCCTTGGCTTACCTGAGGTAAGCGTGCCCGTTTTATCCACAACTAAAGTGTTGGTTTTGTGGGCATTTTCCAATGCTTCAATACCTTTGATGAGCAAACCATTGCGCGCACCAACACCCGTGCCGACAATGAGAGCAGTCGGCGTTGCAAGACCCAATGCACATGGGCAAGCAATGACCAAAGTCGAAACCAAAACGGTCATTGCTAATTCGGCATTCGTAGCCATTGGATTATAGGATGACGAATCAGGATACATCCACCAAAAGATTGCGGCAAGAAGGGCCATTACGACGACAATAGGAACAAAAATCGCAGCAATACGGTCGACAAGTCGTTGGATTGGGGCTTTACCCATTTGTGCTTCTTCAACTAAAGTAATAATACTGGCAAGCAAGGTATCTTCGGAGGGGCGTGTGGTTCGAATGAGGATTGTTCCATCAAGAACAATGGTTCCAGCAGAGACTTCATCGCCATCGATTTTCCGAACCGGATACGGCTCCCCCGTCATCATCGATTCATCGATACTCGCTTTGCTTTGGTAGAGCGTGCCATCCAAGGGAATCGTTTCTCCAAGCAGCACTTTGATCAGGGTACCGATCGCTACCGCCTCGACATCCCGAGTTTCAGAATGTCCAAGTAATTCGTCGATAATCACCCTCGCTTGCTTTGGTTGCATTTCCATCAAAGAATGAATCGCATCGGTTGCTTTGAGTTTCGCAGCAGCCTCCATCCAATTACCCAATAATACAAAACCAATGATGAATACAACGCCATCAAAAAACACATGGGTGGCGGTATTAAACACTGAAGGCAAGAAAGGCAAAGAAGGCTCGAATGTAATCAGAAATGACCAAACAAATGCCACCGTCGTCCCTAAATGAACGAGAACATCCATGTTTGCGGTTCCACTGCGCAATGATTTCCACGCCTTGACATGAAATTCCCAGCCCGACCACAGGTAAACGGGTAGTGTTGTGAAGAAGGCAAGAAGTAAGCGTTTGTTGATACCATTAACGCTCCCCATATCATCTGCGAACATCGTAAGGTAGAGGGTTGGTAATGCTAAGAGCAAGGCCAACGAGACTTTCCGTCCTTGTTTTCGTAATTCCAATTGTGCTTCTGCGGTGAGAACCGGTTTACCTCTGGATTCTTTTGCTCCAAAACCACCGCGTTCAATTGCCGCGATGACTTTGGCTTTTACCTCATGGAGTTGCGTATTTGGTTGGAGTCGAACCACGGCACGATTGAGTGGTAGATTGACCGATACTTCTGCGACGCTCTCAACCTTTGAGGCGACTTTCTCGACCGAAGCAACGCATGCGCCACAGGTCATACCAGAGATGTTGAGGGTGAAGGATTCATCAGACATCATTCCACCTCATTAGCATCAGTACTACACGTGTTATTTTCGCATGGGGTGAGGTTCCAATCACCTTGGTCCATCGTAATGCAACCGCACCCGCAAGTGCACATCCATCCGACCTGGCTCCAGCCTTTGCCACCTTCAGCACGCGTGTAGAGTCGCTTCATCTTACACTCACAATCGCATATCTGAGCCTTGACTCGCGCCATGGTCTTGGGTTTTATGTAGTCAATATAAACACTTTGTTTTGACTACAATACTACTGCGGTGCCAAATCGAGTGTTCCAGCCCAAACATCTAACCCTCGTAACCGGCAAGGGAATATCTGTCCAAGTTGAACCACAGGGTTTTGTTCACCGCGTTGGTCCGGTTCAGAAGGAATGACTGACAATCCGAATTCATCGACGCTCATTTGCGTTTTACCTCCAAGTTGTCCGAGGTGCATTCGGCCATGGATCGCTCCATCATCAGCCAAATCCAGGAATATCCATGGTGTGCGCAGGCCGGTTATACGTGCGGCCCAAGATGTATGTTCAAGCGGCGTGGATTCGATTGTACTTTCTCCACCGATTGTACCTCCACGCAACAAATGGAGGTGGTAAGCATTCGCCACCATTTCCCATTCCATTCGCTTTGCTGTGTGGCCTTGTCGACTGCAATGGCTCGAAATCTTGGCGGTGTCTTCAAGTGAATGCACCCAATCTTCTCCACGTAAATGTGCTTTCAATTGACGGTGCGTCATCAAATCCGGATACCGTCGAATCGGACTGGTGAAGTGGACATAAGCGTCGAGATTAAGTCCGAAATGTCCAAGATTTTCTTCACTGTATGAGGCGCGTTGCATCAAATGAAACAGGCCTTGGTCAACAACTCGGCGAACAGGGCCTTTGAGCTCTGAAGCCTGTACTTGGGCTTGCATAAGCGCATCGAGAATATCTTTTCGCGCTTCAGAATCCAGAACATTTGAGAGGTAATCAGGCGTATCATCTGTTGATTCAGTTTCTTGAGGTTGCATGCCTGTTATGTCGATTGAACCACCAGCCCAACCGGCCAACAGGTCGGTGAGTTCACTCTCCTCGGATTGCCCATGGGTTCTGAAACTCGGCATCGGTAATTCGATATCGACTCCAAGTGCAACGAGTTTTGCATTCAACTCTTCGACTTCAACTGAATCGGGCGGTGTATGGCACCGCCACGGCAAAGGTGCACCGACTTTTCCAAGTAAATGGCCTACAGAAGCATTGGTTGCGACCATGAACGATTCGATCATTTGCGTTGCATCATTCGGCCATTTCATCTCGACTCTGATGTTTTCATCGCCATGTAATCGAGGGCGTAATTCTGGATTTTGAATGTTGAGTCGGACTTCTTTTGCCTGCCAAGCCGTCGCCAATTTGAACATTTCAGCAAAGCGAGGGTTATCTAAAGCATCTTCGTAAGCCATGTTTTCAGCAACTTGAATCACTGCTTCGTACGCACTGGAATCGTAAATCTCATTCTCGGCGTTTATCTTCATGGCTACAACCATGGCCAGTCGGTCAACACCGGCTCGAAGTGAGCATAAGTCATCGGCCAAACGAGGTGGTAACATCGGTATGACTGTATGGGGCAAATACACGGATGTGGCTCGGGAACGTGCAGCGGTATCGAGGCGCGTATCTGGGTGGACATAGTGGGCTACATCGGCAATAGCGACCCATAAGGTCCGCACACCATTCTCTTCAATGAGGCATATAGCATCATCAAAATCCTTCGCATCGTGTGGGTCAATGGTGACAAAAGGAAGGTGACGCAAATCTTTCCTGCGGGCTGAAACTTCTTTGTCACCATCGAGTTCAGGCAAGCGGTCTGCTGCTTCAACCAATGTCTGGTCATAGGTACTCGGGAAGGGGTTCCATCCACCCTTACGCTTGTTTTCGAGTCGTAAATCGAGCAGAGTACGAGCATTGAGGCGCCCAGATTGAACCAGTAACAAAGCCATGCTTGGTTCGGCATCTCTGAATCGTAATCCTGAGCGGCGGTTAGCGATGAACCGGGCTTCACTTACCAAGTCGAACTTACCCCATGAACGAACAACCTCATCGGATAAAAGGGAAAAAGAATCAGGGTAATCTTCGCCTCCCAGATGGGCCAACCAAACGTCTTCTAACAAGGCGTAGCGCTCCATATCACCGTGGCTCATTGAAGCGTGAAGGTGTGCATTCTTTGCATTCAATGCAGGGCGCCCATGCAGTCCAGCCGAACCCTTCGAAGCATGTACGGTGGTGAATGCTTGCCAATCCAATACAGAGGATTTAATCTGCTCAGTTTCGCTCGGCGAACGAATACGAACATACTTGTTTTCCACTTCGATAAAATGTTCATTCTTTGAGCGAGCATGGGCTAAAGTTTCGTCAATACTGCTTCGAAACACCCGTTCTGAACGCGCATCCCCGCCAAAATCACGAGCGAGGTTCTCCCGTTCGATGAGGAAGGTGGCGATGGTATCCCCATTCCATTCCATCCTCCAAAGACCCGGGTCATGACTGAAATGGCTGGAGAGTCGCTTCCAAAGCCGTTCATCATCCGAGAGTTGAGGGCCTTTCGAACGATGTTTTGAACCGCGATTGTTGTTCTTTCCCCCGCGACCCATACGCTCACCTACAATCCAGTGTCCTTAAGTTTCGTGAGGGCTTTTGTTTGTGCACTCGTCAATCCATCATAATCTGGAAGAACAAATTCGAGTTCTAAATCGCCGCCGTCATATCCAGCCCCTGGGATACGTTGCCGGTCACCGACTAATGTTTCGGAAGCAACACTGAGCATGATTTTCTTTTGAGAAGGCAATGCGACTTTCACTTTACCTCCAAGCATGAGTGTGGTGAAAGGTGTGGGGACTTCTTGCACGAGAATGTCCCCATCCCAAAAGCGCCCTTCACCAAATTGAATCCGAATTGCCAACATGACATCACCAGCCTCGCCTTCGGGATGGTCGTGACCTTGACCTTTCATTCGAGTCGTTGTTCCATGTTTGACTCCGGCTTTGACCGTGGTTCTCAAGGTTGTCGTGGTTGCCTCCATTGTACCGCTTGCATTTGGCTTGAGCCGTTTGAATGTAAATGAAAACAGTCCACCATTTTCGGCTTCTTCGGTCGACAATTCAAGACTTACCGCAATATCTGCACCTTTTGGCCGTTGGCGTCGTTGTTGAGATTGCCCCATGCCGCCGAATGGATTGCCTCCGCGTGGCCGTCCACCGCCTCCGAACATTTGACCAAAGACATCGTCCATTCCTCCGCCTCCAAAAGAAGCGCCCCCGCCTCGCATCGAAGACATGCGCTGTTGTTGTTCGAATTCAGAGCGGTCTTTTGCCGTTGCAATGGAATCGTAGGCTGCCTGCATATCTTTGAATTTAGTTTCAGCGGAAGCATCATCCGGGTTCCGGTCTGGATGGAATTGGCGAGCCTTTTTACGAAACGCCCGCTTAATTTCAACATCGCTTGCATTACGGCCTACGCCCAAAACAGAATAGGGGTCTTGTTGCGCCATTGAACGCCCTTCCTCTGCTCTCCCACATCAACCCTCGCAACGCAGAATCGTGAAAAGTAGCAGGGAATCATGCCACCATTCGCGACGGAGTGGTTATATTGGCGGGGTAGGTGGCGTTGAATTACCGAGGTTGTACCATGTCGAGTGATGCTGCAGAAAACCGCTCATTTGAAGATAAAGTTCAGGACCGTCAAGACTGGATTGAGTCTCAATTCCGTCGAATCTCCCGAGGTTCATGGGCCCGTATTATTCGAATGGCTCGTAAGCCAACTGCTCAAGAATTCAAACAAACGTCCATTATTTGTGGTATTGGACTGTTTATTCTTGGAGCAATCGGTTTCGTCATGCTCATCATGATGGACAATTTCTTCCCTTGGCTTTTCGATGTGTTGAACATCGGAAACTGAGCGAATACTGGAGATGAATGAAATGAGTGAAGCATTTGTAGCATACGTTCGATTTGAAGAGCAACTCCTTTTGTTGCGCCGCAGTAAATCCGATGGCGACTTCCCAGCTTTGTGGGATGGCGTTTGGGGAATAGGCGACACACCAGAAGAAGTCCTTGCCCGCGTTTCTGAATCTACCGGAATCCCAGTAGAATCCCTCCACTATCAAGGCTCAGGCCCTGAGCGTGGTGTTGACATGGGCCGTTCTCTTGTCGACGTCGTTCCTCTCTTGGTTGTCTCAAGCACCGATGAAGTAACACCAACAGGTCGTTATGTCGAATCGGAATGGATTGACCCGGGAACTCTACAGAACTACAATTGTATCTTTTCAAACCTCGACATGGAAAACAATTCCAAACTCTTTGGCGAGATGTATGGTTCAGTTGGTTCTTTCCTTTACATCGTCAAGACGGCGATTGGTTCGGAACAACGTGTTGCTGATGAAATGTACAACCGACTTCACGGAAGCGGTTCACTGACATCACTTCTCCCTGACATCATGTCGATTCTCCACCCTACAGGAATGCGTGGATACTTGTTTATTGAATCAAGTGCACTTCACCATGTCGAGAAGTTGATCGGTCGCTCCGGTGGCCGAGACCCAGCCGCTCGCCGTGGACTCAACCAAACTCCATTGAAGAACGCCAAGACCGTTCTTCCAGGCGAGGCACCTCTTGCTGACATTCTCCCTTACCTCGAACCAAAGGCTGTAACCTCTGGAATCGAAGTTGGATGTATCGTCGAAATAGTTACTGGAGCATTCAAGGGCGAAAAGGCTCGTGTCCTCAGTGTAGCAGAATCCAAGGAAGAAGTCAGTATGGAATTGTATGAACAACCAATCCCAATGATTCTCAATATGCGTGGCGACCACGTTCGGGTCGTGGAGCGCGTCGAGTGATTTTTACGGGTGTAGTCACTCAACTCCCTTCGCAAGCGCGATTATATAGGGGTGTTTTGTCGGCTAAATGCCCACATAGTGAGCAATGGAGTTGAAACAATGCCGAAACCTTGGACATCTAAACTTATCATCAAGGCTCTTGGTGTAGAGAAGTGCAACGGCAGTGTTGAAGCTGCAGTCGAAGACCTCCCACTCGAAAAAGCAATGGGAGTCGCCCAAGAAAAGCACGGACTTGGTCATCTGACCGGCGCCGATCTTAAGGCACAAACAAAGGAAATCATCGGAACCTGTGTTTCGATGCGTGTCAAGATTGACGGACACTGGGCCAATGATGCCCTCGCAATCATTAACAAAGGAGAATGGGACGAGCGGTTTAATTGAAACTCACGAACCGTGGTAGAGGCGTCTTTGAACGTCTCGCCGACCACTGAGGTGAACAAAAATGGAAAAGAAAATTAATCAGGCAATTAAGGATGCACTTGAGGGTGCACCAAAAAGAAAGTTTGTCGAATCCGTAGATATTGCATTTACGATTCGAGACGTCGACTTGAAAAACCCAAACAACCGTCTCAAGGAAGAAATCCGTCTTCCATCCGGTCGAGGCCGTGAACTCAAAATCGCAATGTTCGCTTTAGGCGAAGCAGCAACCAAAGCAAAGGCTGCTGGCATCCACGTTATTACTCCTCAAGAAATCGAAGAACTCGGTGGTAACAAAGGAAAGGCAAAGAAGATTGCAAACGCATACGACTTTTTCCTTTCTGAAGTTCCTCACATGGGATTGATTGGACGATACCTCGGTGTCGTTCTTGGTCCTCGAGGTAAAATGCCACGTCCGGTCCCTCCATCACTCGACCCTGCAGTTATCGCAGCTGGTCTCCAATCCACAGTCGTTGTCAAGTCCGGTGATAAGATGACATTCCAAATCTCATTTGGAACAGTGGCTCAATCCGAAGAAGAACTCTACGCTAACGTAATGGCAGTGTACAGTCGTGTGATTTCTCGACTTGAGCGCGGCGTTGGAAACATCCGCTCTCTTTACATCAAAACAACAATGGGTCCATCACAACAAATTGAGGTGATTAATTGATCCCTAAGGTTGTATCCTGGAAGAAAGATACCGTTCAAGATTTGGTTGATCTACTCAAGAGTGGACAGACCTTGGGAGTCATCGATATTCACGGCGTTCCTGCTGGAGCAATGCTCGGTATGCGGTCATCTCTTCGCAGCGATATGAATATTCAAGTTGCCAAGAAGCGCTTGATGGCCATCGCTTGGGAACGTGCTGGATTTGAAGAATCAAGTTTGAAGGAATTATTCGAAAGCGCCATTCAACCTGCTTTGGTATCCTCAGCAAATTTGAATTCGTTTCAACTGTTCACAGAACTCAAGAAAACTGAGGCTGGGCGTGCTGCCAAAGAAGGCGATATCGCACCTCACCAAATCGCCGTTGAAAAGATGGACACCGGTATGCCACCTGGTCCAATAGTTGGTGAATTGAACTCCGTCGGAATCCCTGCAAAGATTATGGGTGGTTCCGTTCAAATCCAAAAGCGAACCGTCATTCTCGAAGAAGGCGATGTTTTCGAAGGCGATATGGGCATGATGCTCTCGAAGATTGGAATTAATCCAATCATCACCGGTCTGCGTTTGTGCGGAACCCTCGAAGACGGCACTGTGTTTGCTCCAAGCACACTTGACATCGACTACGAGCAATTCGAGACTGACCTCATCGGCTATGCTGCTGGTGCTTTCAACCTCGCTTGTAACATTACTTGGTTCACAAGCCAAACAATGCCAACTATTCTTGCAAAGGCCAGCCGAGAGGCAATGTCCGTTGCATTGGAGGCTGCAATCACAACTGCAGAAACCATGCCCCATCTCGTTGGACGAGCCCACAACGGCGCATTAGCCGTTGCTGGACAACTTGACAGCGATGCACTCGATGAAGAACTTGCTACCATGTTGGGCGCAGCAGCATCCGCTGCCGCATCCGCTGCCGCAAGTTCTCCTGAAAGCACTTCTGAGGTACCAACTGAAGCCGAAGAAGAGGAAGAAGAGGAAGAAGAGGAAAGCTTCGGCGGACTCGGAGATCTATTCGGTTGAACTAAAATAATGAGGTGAAAAAATATGGAATACGTATACGCTGCTATGCTACTACACGCTGCTGAAAAAGATATTGATGAAAAAACCGTGAGCGCCATTCTAAAGGCTGCTGGCGTGAAAGCCGACGACTCCCGCGTGAAGGCACTTGTTGCCTCACTCGCTGGTGTTGACATCGCTGATGCAATGGCTAAAGCCGTTGCCGCCCCTGCTGCTGCCGCTCCTGCTGCCGCTGCTGGTGGTTCTTCAGATGCCCCTGCCCCTGTTGAAGAGGAAGAGGAAGAAGAAGAAGCCGGTTTCGACGGTCTCGGTTCCCTTTTCGGTTGAAACAAGGTATCGAGCTCCGCCGAGCGCACTTTGGAACGCGACATGCTCGCGCCTAGTGAAGCACGGTAGTCCCACTCGGTCCCCCCGCGGAATACCTCGCCTGAAAAGGCGGGACCGTGGGAACTCCGTGCAAATAGCGAATCAAACTTCGAGTTTGTTCATAAGCAATCCAAGAAGGCCGTAAGGCTGTTCAAATTCTAACCACTCCATCGGAGTGTTGATGCTAACCTCGCGGTTGGCCTCATCATGGTGCGACGTGCTACACAAGATTTCGAAGTCAGTGTATCACCAATTCAATCGATCAAAGTTTTTCGCCTTCTTGCTGAAGAAGCAGGATGGACAATGGAACGTCATGAAGGTTCGAGGATGGTCGACCGTTTTGCAATCATTATGCCAATGACTCAAACGACACGAATGTTAGGTCTACGAATTCTTGATGGTCCATTACGTGGACTTGAAGTGACCAGTTGGGCAGAAACTCGAGGTTCTTCTGGAGCACTCAATATGATTTCATGGGTACTTCCTGGTGGCCTCGAACATCCATTGACCCAATCAATGCTTCAACACTGGGTTTCTCGATTACCTCGATGCCCTTGGCGTTGGACTTTTGGAGAGCGTTCTAAAATAGGATACATGCTTCCAGTATGGCGGAAGTCTCGGAAAAAGTTTGTATCTTTAGGTTTCGCAGTTGGCAAAAAGGATTGGCCGAACACACCAATGCTTCCATGGGGCGATGAAGAATCAGAATAATCTCTCCGAGGATACACCTGATTTATCAAGTATCTTTTGACCGAAAGTCATAGAGGTTAACGCTTCATCGGTTCGGATGAGGGCGACGCTGATGATAACCTTGGACGATTTGAAAACCAACCGTGATACCCAAATCACAGTGGCCGGTATCATCTTTTTCCTTTTAGCATTCCCGCTTTATTTTGGTATCTCAGGAGCCAATGCCAGCAGCAGTGAGGCCATGGGTGGCGTTGCTGATTACAACGTCAATGGAGAAATCACCTATATCCAAATCGCTGATGGAATTGAATACATCGCAGACGGTGACACATTGATGATCGACAACCTTCATACCGATTCAGTTGATGGTGCAGAAGACATGAACATCGTTGGTGTTCGAGTCACTATGTCCTATGGTGAAGATGAAGAGGGTTCAGGTCCCCCTACATGCGTAGGCCCACTTGGCGGTCAAAATGCTGCAGACACTGTTTCAGGCACAGCAATGCACGCAGGATTCAACGAATCTGCAGACGGTCAGAATAACGGTGGAAACGGTGGTCATGACGTTATCGTAGAATGGTTCAACTCCTCCATGGTTGACGCATCTGTTTCCGGCCTTTCTGAATCCGAAATTGTTTCACAAATCGATTCAATGGGTGCTGGTCTCGGCGCTTATTCAGTCGAGATTGGCGTTGATGTAGAAGCAGGAAATGCACCGGGACCCGGTTGTTCTCGCAGTGATAATGGCGAAGAAGTGACTTATTCGGTTGAACTCATTATCTTCGATTATACAATTGCGCCTTCATTCGATGAAGCAGAAGTTTGATTCAACTTCATTCAAACAGAATTGAGCAACTTCTCGATGTCGATGAGCGGAGCGACTTTGTCGTTGATTTCTTTCATCATCGCCTCAAGATGAGCATTGGTTTTTGCTTCTACTCGCATCACAAGAACAGCCTCAGTGTTTGACTTTCGTGCCAAATACCATCCAGCATATTCTCCATCGAAATTGAAACGAACCCGAACACCGTCAACGGTTGAAGATTCTCGGTCACTGAATGCCTCAGTAATGGCAGCAACAACAGGTAACTTGTCGGCTTCGGAACATGGAACTTTGACTTCACCCGTTGTTGGTAGGCTCGGGGCCAACCGGTCAAGTTCACTTGAGAATGAAGGTCCACCTTCACTTGGACTGTCTCTGCGACTCCATACTTCAATCAAGCGAGCAGCATTGTAGAGTGAACAATCGAAACCATACCAGCCGCGGTCGGCCAAGAAAATATGACCACTCATTTCAGCAGCCATTTTACATTCAGGCATCTCTGCCAAGACTCGCTTCATGAACGAATGACCTGTACGAGCCATATGTGGTACGCCACCGGCATTGAGAATAGCAGTTTCAACATTCATTGAACATTTGACATCATAGATGATGGTCTTTGCTTCATCACTTGCAGAAGCATCGACGTTGGCAAGAATATCTTCGC
>Ga0209709_10001502_pt1 | contig 21515 bp, 23 predicted proteins | sample ArcticOcean_MG_C_2_FD_187435 | JGI IMG/M metagenome (GOLD analysis project Ga0209709, IMG submission 187435) | Marine microbial communities from western Arctic Ocean - ArcticOcean_MG_CB4_136 (SPAdes) (version 2) | ecosystem: Environmental > Aquatic > Marine > Oceanic | place: Arctic Ocean...
ATTTGGTCAAATAGATCGTCTAAATTGTTTAAATCATTAAACCATACTTGCATATATGTTATATTGATATAATAACATATATTTATATAAAAATCAATTTATTTTATTATTGTCGGATACCTTTGTAGATACCTTTGTAGATACCTTTGTAGATGCTTTTGTAGATGCTTTTGTAGATGCTTTTGTAGATGCTTTTTCCTTTTTTACCCTCTTCTTCTTTTTATCAGTGTCCTTTTTTATACGTTTTTCATTTTTTACTTTATTTTTTAAAAGTTTACTACGTTTTGTTGTTTTATTCTTAGGAGCAAGTGATTTTAATGAACTAACTCTTTTATCACTTCTTTTTAATGTAAACTTATTTTTAACCTTATTAAATGTAAGGTTTTGTATGGATATAATTTTAAAATTTTCTATATCGTAAACAAGATCTTGTTTTTTATTTAATTTCTTTCTTTCTAGACATAATTTTAAATAAGTTCTAAGTTCTAGTTTTTGTTCATCCGAAATTTTATTTTGCAATTGATATTCTTCTGTAAAACTAGTAATTAGTTTAATTCTAGTTCCTTTATTTAGTTTGTTCCATGGTTTATTTTTTGTTACTTCTTTTTCTTCTGTAAGAAACTTCTCTATATTTAATATATTAGGTATTGTTTCAAATATTTTAGAATTGTTATTTAAAAGCATCGTCTGATATTTTATGTTTTTAAGTTCCATACATTCGTCGCTCATATATATATATATATGATCAGTAGTTTATATCTTTTTTTTATATATAAATTATTATATAATATGAAAACAGTTAAAATTGTAGGAAAAAGGAATGTAGATGGCTTCAATGATGCGAAAAACGAAACAAAAAATAAAATAAAAGCAAAAAAGAAACGAAAAAAAGTACTGGACATTAAGAATAGTAATGTTTTAAATACATTAAATAATAAATCACAGATAGAATTATTGAACCAATTATATTTGGAAGAAAATTATACAGGTGTAAAGTTTATGAAACGTGAAGTGGAGAGAAAATTAAATAGTTATAAAAATCAAGATATTAAAAAAAAGAAATATAATGAAAATAAATTTATAAAATACGAAGAGTGTCTTGAAAAACTAGTAATTAGTAAATTAAAATGTGATTATTGTCAAAAAAGTTGTTTTATTTATTATGAAAATAAATTAGAACCTCAACAATGGACACTCGATAGAATTAATAACGATATAGGTCATGAAAAGGATAATAGTGTCATATGCTGTTATAAATGCAATATAAAAAGAGGAAGAATAGATGATAAAAAATTTAAATTTACAAAACAATTAAGAATAATCAAAGGATTTTAGTAATTATGAGGATAATTTCCAGGGGTGACTCGATTGATACATTTTTTTGTGCAATATACTATATATTATTTCAATTTAAGAAATTATTAATATATAAAAAAAATGAGAAGATATTTAGCAACCAATGCATTTAATATGCAATATGCATTTATTACACACACCAAATTTACATCGAAAAATCATATTATTAAAAAACCAGTTGATAAAAACCCAGTTGATAAAAATCCAGTTAATAAAAAACCATTTAATAAAAAATCATACGAATTGACCGAGAAAAGATTAAAAGAAATGAATAAGGATATATTTCTTTTATAAAATAAAAATATAAATAATATGGAAACTAATACAAAAAAAAGAGTAAGTTTTAAATCTCAATATACAATTTTAAAATGGGCACATGGAGAGAAATGTGAAAAAAGTTTAAGGAAAGAACCCGAAATAATTCAAGGCGAAAATGTTGAACAAGAAATCATAATACAACATGAAACAGTTTTTCAAAATATGAAAAATGAAAATAAAAATAAAAATGAAAATAAAAATAAAAAAGAAATTTGTAGCGATAGGATTAGAAATAGAGATCAATTAACAACCGGGACTTCAAATCCTTTTATGATACAAAACAATTATTTAGATGATTTATCAAACCAAGATATTTATTTACGACCCAAAGATAGTAATATCAAAAATAATGAAAATAAGTATTTAAAGATGGATTACAATAAGTAATTATATGAATACTACAAATGGATTGCCTACACAAAACAGTCTATTATTAAATAAATTATCTGTATTTTATAATGAAAATAATAATATGGAAAAAATTTTACCGATTATCAATGGTCAATCGCCATTATCTTTGCGATTAATAGATTGGTTTGCTACTAATTATTCTAAGAAAAACTATGTTGTTTATAATATTAAAAAGAGAAATGGAGAGGAACGAAGATTTAAGGTATATATTGATTATAAATTAAAATTAAAGGCTTATTCTAAAAAACGATTTGATCCTTTTTGTAGATGGGAACGCATAAATATCCCATATAAAGAGAATATGGAAATACAAACAACGATCGGACAGTTAAATTTTTTCAGATGGGCATTAGAAAATAAGATTTTAGATTATGTTGAGAAAAATCTTGAATCTATTAATAATGATATGAATAAACGTAATAGTACATCAAAAAAAAAGAAAAGTATAAAAGAAACAGCCAAAACAAGAAAAAAAAGAGAAGAATTATCAGTAAGTGCTTCAAAAAGTATTAAGAAAGAAATTATAGAAATTGTAGTAGATTTTAAATAAATAATATAATATATTTATATACATGATATTATTGATTTTAGGGGTATTAACAATGTGTGTGTTATTTTATCAAATTTACATAATTAAAAAAATAGAAGAACCATTTATAGGAAATGTAAGTGAAGTTCAGGTACAAAATAAAACTGATTATTTAAACAAACAGGATAAATATTATGATATTAGAAGTCAGGGTCCAGGTGCTGGGTTATTGGTGACAAAACCTGGTATAAATGATTGGTTTAAATTAGATGCTAATAATAATTTGAAAAAATATACGCAACAATTAGGATTAGATAGAAGCGATATAGATAAAAAAGTAACAAATTGTAGAGCATTGACCAAATGCGAACAACTCGCAAACAATGATTGCGGATATTGTTCAGCAACAAAAGAATTTGATTTTGGCAATGGGTCAGGTCCTAAAACAGATGTATGTCCTGAAAAAATGTGGACATCAGATATAAGTAAATGCCAGGAACTACGTGAAAAAACAATTTGTTCAAATGTGAAAAGTTGTGGTGATTTATATGGTGAGGCCGAAAAATTATGCGGATATTGCCCTACATCGGGAACATCAATGGTTATGGAAAAAGTGGGAGATAAATATTTCCCGAAATATAAAGATGATGTTTGTGGAGGGGCAGATTACGGATTAATTACAGGAGCAAAATGCAAGCAGTTTGCAAAAGATCATCCATGTGTAACACCTTATCATTTGTCAGGACCACACTCGGGAGATTGTGTTAAAAAGTTGTGGAAAAATTCAACATGTACCGATGCACGCCCATATGGCAAAACACCTGATGATTTGGGAAAAGCAATAAAAATGTCGTATAAGGAAGCAGGTACACTAATGAAAGAAACTAATAATAAGACAAGAAGTGTTGACTATTATACAGCCATAGATAACAGTGATATTTGTTATGGAAATAATAATAATATTAATCCGTGTGATATGAAGTATAGTCAACAAGGCATCCCACACCCCGTATGTTTACAGCAAATGTTTTTGGAAGCAGGGGGGACAAAAAAAGGCACTGGTTGGTCAAAAATTAATACTAAAAGTTGGTCAAATGCCAAAAGTCATGTTCAAAAGGTAAATGATTTATCCCGATCTAGTTGGAGTTTATTTTCCGGTATTTTTGGTACGTCTATATCTACTAAGGAATATAAGGAAAAAATAGAAAAAATTATGGAAAATATTCAAATGGCAGATACCTATCAAAAAAGATATGATTGTTCTATGTTTATGCTGGGAATAAAACCGACCGCTCCTGACCCTGTTAAACCGGGCGATGATGTTATTTATGTAAAAAAAGTAGCAGACGGTAGATTAAAATTTGAGGGGATTGTTACTAGAATGATAGGAAATCAATGTGAAGTAATGTTTCTGAAATCTAGCAATGTTAATGGTGGATCGGTTAGAAATCGTGATAAAATGTCAATGGATGATCAGAAGAAATATTTTGGATGGCCTTCTATTTCACCTACATATAATAGTGAAATACCAGCCCGTATTAATAAAGGAAAACTTAATATACAGAAAAGTTGTTCAAACAATAAATCCGAATGTAAAATGACATGTAAAGATAAAATCAATGATGTATTTTATAGATTTCCACGCCCCCGCGATTGTATAGTGGGTTCATTTGGTGCATGGAGTGGGTGTTCAAAAAAATGCGGCGGTGGTACTACAACAAGAACTCGAAAAGTACTATACCCTGCTAAGTTCGGAGGACGACAATGTCCAACACTTATAAATAAAAGAGTATGTAATACACAAACATGCACTAATCCTAATTTTACAGAACAATCAAATTCCGGATTTTACGATAGTAATAAACTGAAATTTTTAGGATGGACTCCGAGACAAGCACAGGGAAGGGGTGGACTTAAAGAATGTCAGGCAGATTGTGATAGTAATAGAGACTGTGGTCCAGGATTAAAATGTTTCCAGCGTAGCGGAAATGAAAAGGTTCCGGGATGCGAAGGGAGTGCAGTAAGAGGAGCAGATTATTGTATTTCTAATAAATTATAGTAACAATATATTATCCGTATAAATAATATATTATTGATATTGAAAATTTATAATAACATCGTAATATAATGGAAGCATTTGGTATTATAAAACTAATATTTGGGACAACTTTTTTAGGATTGATGATGTTGACTGGAATATATAACGATGAATCTTTCTATAAAGTTATTTTAGCAGTTATAATGACATTGGGATTATTGTATGGTATAGGTCAATTACCATATGCATTTTTGATTTTTATAATTTTAGGTATAACTATGTATACATATGTACAAACGAGTTCAATAGAAGATACATTATTTAATACTTTATTAGTATTTACAGTATGTATTTTGTTAGGTTTATTTGGAGATACAGATTTTTTTAAACCGTTTAAAAATTTTAAATTAAAGGAAGGATTTTATTTTAGACCAAACGCGAGGAGATTGGTTAGTCATTCGATGACTGCACTCCAATGTCAAAACGTATGTGCAAATGATAAACATTGCAAATTTTCTTATTATGGTCATAATATGGAAGGTGGTGGGAGAGGTCAGTGTTGGAATACACACGGATCAGATTCTAATCAACAACCATATGGAGGAAAAAATCAGGGGGGGGTTACATGGAGAAATAAAAAATATACACCAAAACCTCCTCCTCCACGACCTAAACAGGAATGTATTCCTGTTAATAGAATTCAAAAAATGCAAGGCAATTATAAAAGGAGACCATCGGGAAGCACATATAATTCAGATTATTATTATGCTCTCAATAAATGTAAATCAAAATCTTTAAATAAATGCAATCGTGGTTGGGGCAAAGGGCGCTGTAATTTGGTCAAAAAAAATTCTCAATCATCTTATAAAAAATTAAATGGCCATTGTACAGGTGGGTCTTCATACAGACGTTATCCAGAGAACAGTGTATATGCTTGTAAACGAAGATGTAATGCTACCGCAGGGTGTAAAGGAATCGCATTCCTAAAGGGGCGACGATATCTCCCACCACTAAAAGATGGACCATGTACTACATATAATAATAAGTGTCTAGATAGCAGGGATAATGTGAACTGGGGTTATGACATCTATCAACGCAAATAGTGATTTGCCGTTCTGGAAACATGTCAAATGTTAATTTTACTTAATAATCTATAAATTTATTTTATATACTATTTATATCATGAAATATATCTTTTTAGCAATAATATTGTTATGTGTTACAATATTAATATATATCCAATTCTTTAATAAAGCATCTCTAAAAGAGGGATTGACTTTTGAAGAACAAAAAAAAAATTTAATTGAACAGGATAAGTATTATGATTATCGTAAATTTCCACAAACAGTTCCCGGTGGATCAGACGATGTTAAATTTGTCGATTTAAGTTTAGATAAAACAAAAATGATAAATACAAACCCGTCCGCCAATGTAAATCAAAGCGATATAGGAAAAAAAATAGAAAAATGTAGAATTATTGATAAAAATAACGATTGTGGTTTGATTTCCCAGAATGATTGTGGATACTGTTGGCATACTGACAAAATAATGTATGGAGATGCAAATGGACCATCGGCCGATGTTTGTCCCAAAAATGGATGGGTTCCACCAGGACCTCGTGCTGCAATTGAATGTCAAAAGAAAAAAGAAAGAGCATTATGCGCTACAATGACTGATTGTGGAGATGCTACTGGTAAAAAATCAATATGTGGTTGGTGTCCTCTTACTAATAAAGGGGTTCCAAAAAAGAGAGCACCCGATGGTAAGGGATGGGTTGCAAAATATGACGAAGATAAATGCGATTGGAAGTCAAAAATAGATCAAGTCATGGGAGATTCGGGAGAATTTGAAAAATGTACTGACTTAAAAACCAAATTACCTAGTCAATTTGGTGAAAGTCGTAAATGGCATGATAGAGATGGTAAAACATATAATTGTGAAAAATATGCAGAGGGAAATAATTGCAAATCATGGGGGAACGGTTATACATATCAAGGATTAACTGGAAACAGTGCCTGTTGTGCATGTGGTGGAGGAAAAAAAGGGTTTGATTTTCCTGGTAATCTTATAGAACCCAATATGTGTAAGAAATTTAAACAAATGTTTCCATGTATTGGACCGAAAATGTTTACAGGACCTCATACACCAGCCTGTTTATCTAATTTATGGAAAAAAAGTGGTTGTACGGGAGATTTAAATCAACGAGTAACAGATCAAGAAGATTATAATTGGTGGAACTCCAATTCATATGGTAATGCAGCAACTAATATGAAAGGATTTGTCAAAACAGCAAAAGAGTCTAGTAATTATAAAGAAGCCAATATAACGAATAAAAAATGTTTTGGAAAAGATGTAGATGCATGTGAAAATAGATTTAAACCCAGGCCATTGGAATGTTCTAGAAAAATTTATAGACAGGCAGGTTTAAATACTCAAGGAAAATTAAACCCTGCTAATAAAAATATGGTTACTGACGGATATATTAAACAACAGTGGAAAAATGGCCAAAACGGAGTTTGGAGTGTATCACAATATTTACGTGAATTAATAGGATATAAACGTCAAAATATTAAGGATAGTACACAACCCAAAAAGAATTTTGATCGTTATATGAATAATAATATGCTTGTAAAAGGTAATTTACCACAAATTCCTTGGGAAAAACCTTGTTGGAAAGATTTTACGATAATGATGTCAACTAGCGATTATTCAACTATAGTAGGTAATGGAAATTTGAAATTTTCAGGAGGTGGTTTCAAATCTATATTACCTACGCGGAATTCGACACAGGCAAAATCTGGAATTAAGAAAGGTATGTTTTGGGTAAATAATTATGAATTACAAAAAGAGATTTATGAATTGAAATACTTCCCATTTTGGCAATTTGTGAAGTTAAATAAAAAGACTTGGAATTCTCAATGGAATAAATTTAAATCTATCATGATGAAATCTCCAGCCGTAAAGGGGAATTTTAATAAAGTTAATGCTCAATGGTTCGGATGGAATCCAGTACAAGCCCGTGGAAGAAGAGGACTTCAAAAGGGCCAAGGTGACTGTGATAATGATCGTGATTGTGGACCAGGATTAAAATGCGCACATGATAAATCACAAATATCCGGTATTAGAAATACTGGAGCAATTAGAGGTGGACGTGATTTTTGTTACGATCCAACTGATTCAGTGTTGGGCGGCACAGATGGTATAATATTTTTAGATGGCTCTAATTTCGACACTATTGTCGAAACAAAAAATAGTTTAAACCAAGCAAACCAGTTAGGAAACTTTTATAAATCGGGAAATAATAGATTTTTAACAAAGAATGCTTTTATGCATGAAAATTTCCCATATTGGACATTTATACGTCGTGCTCAAAAAAGTTAAATAATAAATTTGATAATAAAGATAAATATGATATTTAAAGTATCATAATATATAATGGGATCAAGTCAATCTATTTGTAGAAAAGTTAATTTTGAAGATATACAATACTTATTAAATAAAAATAATGAATATATACTTATTAATACTCTTGATAAAAAGGAACAAGATTGTTTAATAAAAAATACAATTTTAATACAAGATGAAGAAAAAATCATAAATCATTTTATGAAAACCAAAATAGATATTCATATTATTATTTATGATAAAAATGCGAATGTTCCAAATCTTATGGAAAAATATGAACAATTAATAGGATTAGGGTTTACAAATGTTTATATTTATCCGGGTGGATTATTTGAATGGCTTTGTTTACAAGATATTTACGGTGTTGATGATTTTCCGACCACAAAAAAAGAACGAGATATATTGAAATATAAGGGAAAATCTGCATTTACTAGTTATTTATTGAAAAACGTAGATATAGATTAAAATTGATTTTTTTTATATATTAAAAAGATATTTAATATATAAATATACATGGATCTAAAACAACAAAAACTAACAAAAAAAGAATGGGAATTTCTCGAAGTTCCCGTAAATCATAAAGAAAAGGAAATTTTAGATTTAATATATAAATCATATAATAATGTGGATTTTACTAAAAACGAAACAAATAGTTTGCTTCTTTACTTAAAAATAAGCACCAATGATTTAAATTTTCACCAGTATTTATTTGAAAAATATTTCCAAGAAAATATTAAAAAAATGGTTAAAAAATATAATTTGGACTGGAAAAAGGAAAAAAATAAAAAATCAATGAAAAAAATCAATAGTGCAAATTTAATTCGTATAAAAAACAGTTCTTCGAAAATAGACGATATTAAACATGAAATTATTGAATTTATTCTTATTGATATTATTTCGAAATTTTTAAAGAAAAACAACTGTCCAATGATGTTTTATTCTCTATGCGACATAATGAAAAATAATATTTTACACATTAATATTTTCGTTAAAAGTTTGGTAGATTTTATTATATGCAAATATTCTGACCAAATAAATAAACGTAAATTAATTAAAAATGCATATAATTATATTGAGAAAAACAAGATCATCTTTAAATATAAAGATGTTGGATTATATGGACATCAAAAAGACTTATTTACAGAAGTCAATAGAGACGGTGCAAAAATGATATATTATCAAGCACCGACTGGTACAGGTAAGACTATATCTCCAATAGGAATTGCCAGTGGTAAAAAGGTAATATTTACGTGTGCTGCAAAACATATCGGATTACAGTTAGCCAAATCATGTATTTCCATGGAAATACCAATAGCAATTGCATTCGGGTGTGAAGATCCGAGCGATGTTCGTCTTCATTATTTTGCAGCAAAAGATTTTGTCAGGAATAGAAGAACAGGATCAATATTTAGAGTAGATAATTCAGTAGGAGACAAAGTTCAGATTATTATTACAGATATTCAGTCTTTCTTACCCGCTATGAATTACATGTGTGCTTTCAATAAAGAAGAAGATATTGTATGGTATTGGGATGAACCAACTATTACTTTGGATTATGAGGAACATCCATTTCATACTATTTTGGAAAGAAATTGGAAACAAAATAGAATACCTAATATTGTTTTATCTTCGGCAACACTTCCCGATAAAGATGAAATTTCATGCATGAGTAGATATTTTTGTGATAAATTTGAAGGAGGTCGGGTAAAAGAAATCAAAAGTTATGAATGTAATAAATCTATACCAATTTATGATAAGGAAGGAAATATTATTATGCCTCATTTGTATTATGATAATGCGCGAGATTTGAGAAAATGTGTACAACATATAAAAAAAAATCTAACTATTTTGAGACATTTGGATGTAAAAAAAATGGTGGAATTAATTTATTATGTGAATAAAGAGGAACTTATAGATGAACAATTTAATATAGAAAGTAATTTTGCAAATGTATCGGATATCACTATAATGTCCTTAAAATTATATTACTTAAATATTTTATCTTTATTGAGAGATAACTATCAACAAGTGTATGATTATTTTCAAAATAAATATAAAAAAGATAAGAAATCGTTTATTAAAATTACAACAAATGATTCGCATACATTAACAGATGGTCCTACTATATTTATTACAGATAATGTGAGAAAATTGGGATTATTCTATTTAAAAGTTTCAAATATACCAGAAAGTGAATTGGATGATATTGTTCAAATAATTAATAGAAATGAACGATATATGTTAGAGTTAGAAAAGATCGAAAAGGATGAGGAACAGAGAAAAGATAAGTTGGGAAGTGAACAATTAGATAAAGACCATTCTAAAAATAAAGAGGGTGATCAATATAAACAACAAGAAATTTATAGAAAAACTGTAAAAGCATTAAAAAGCAAAATTAAAACAATTGAATTGAACCCGAAATTTGTGCCAAATAGTAAACAACATATTAAGTTATGGTCTAAAAATGAGGATACCAGTAATTCTTTTACAAGTGACATAGATGATGAAATAGTAACACAAATTATGTATTTGAATGTAGATAAAGCCTATAAAGTTTTGCTTTTGATGGGAATTGGGGTTTTCATCAAAGATATCAATAAAGAATATATGGATGTTATGAAAAGTTTGGCTACACAACAGAGATTATATGTTATCATTGCATCGTCTGATTATATTTACGGGACAAATTATCAGTTTTGTCATGGTTATTTGAGTAAAGATTTGGAAAATATGACTCAGGAAAAAATGATTCAAGCATTTGGACGTATAGGTAGAAAGAAAAGTCAATCTGAATATACCATTAGATTGAGAGATAATGCACTAATTGATAAATTATTTACAGAAGAAAAAAATAAGCCCGAAGTTATTAATATGAATAGATTATTTGGATTTTAATTGGGATGGTTTGCACCAGTAAACATTTGATTCCCATAAATGTTCTGCATATTTAAAATTTTTTTTATTAAGAATATAGATCCTATAAATATATTCTTGATAATTTTTAGGTTCCATAAAACTGCTATAATGGTCTAATGTAAATCCGGGATTTATTATATGTTTGAAATAAATAACATTTTTTAATGGATTTTCACCATTACCACATATAAATCCAATTGTAGATTTATCCCATCCCATATTTTTAATATTGGCCGTATTAAGAGTATTAATAATATAATCTAGATTTTGTTGTAAGGTGTAAGTTTTTACAATGTTTTCATCTGTATAACACATGACTTTCTCTCCAATCATTTTTGGGAATTGTCTAGTATCTAATTTTTCTCTAAGAGGAATAAGATCATGATGTGGATGCATATAAATAATCATATCACTGCTCATATCTAAAATATCTTTATCATTAGAATTATCGATAATAGTAGTTAACATGTCTTCTATAATAAATTCGGCACTTTTGACCGCATGGTGATAATAAACATTCTTGTGTAATCGGTATCTTGTTTCAAAAAGCATCATAATATCGTGTTGAATTTTTTCTGGCCATGCTAATTGAGATAAGCCTTGATATTTGACAACACGACACATAGTAATAATTCTATCATAATTAATATTTTGACTTAAACCCAGATGATAACTGTCGCGCTGAATATAATCTAATTTATCAACGTCGAGTGAACAAACTTTATTGGCTACAATTTGGAATAGATAATTATTTTTCCATTCATCTGTTGGATTTATCATTTGAATAATTATATTTAATTCAGATGGGTTAATCTGAATGTTGTATTTGTATACTAAGTTTTGAAATATTTTAATTCCTCGTTCTTCATGGGTCGGTCTTCCTAATTTGGTAACAATATCATCATAAAGATGACTATATGGTCCATGCCCAATGTCGTGAACCAATGCGGCAACTTGGACAAGTTCAATCATTCTATCTGCAATTTCTAGTTCTGGTTGGGTTTTTTGCAAATTAGTAATGAGTTTTCCAGCCAAATGACTTACTCCAAGAGAGTGTTCGAACCTGGTGTGATTTGCGCTGGGAAATACAAGATATGTGGCACCTAATTGTCTTAATTGATGCATTCGTTTAAATTCAGGAGTATCAATAATTGATTTCATGAGTGGACTAATTGTGATAAATCCATGGATGGGGCAGAATATTTGTTTTGTATTCATTGTTTTTCGTGTTTTATTTCGGGTTTTTCGGGTTTATTAATAATTATATTTATTAATAAAAGTAATTCAATTTTATTATTAAAACATTTTTTTGCTTAGAGTATCACTGTATATGAGACATATACCGATAATAATGGAGATTAGTCCAAAAATAGAATTTCTTGTGATTTTCTCTCCAAGAATGATTACAGAAAATATAGCATTAAATATGAGCAGGACTCCTTCGGCGATCGGAGTAACCATTGAGGAATTATATTTTTCTAATAAATAATAGTTGGCCATAATGGCAGCAATTGCTACAATACTGACAATTGTGCCCCAAATAACGACATCTTTGAAGAACAGTTTACCATTATTCTTGTATACTTTTGGAAATCCATTAAAATAATAATGCTGGATTAAGAAGGGAATTGCGATGATACCACTGATAAAATATCTGAAAAAAGAAAAATAATAATGCCCAATTTTATCAACTGATATTTTTTCTAAAATAGGTTTCAATGCCCATCCACCACCATTTAAAGCAAATAAGAATATATCGTTCATTATAATTAAATGATATAATAAAAATGTGTATAAACCAATTAAAGTTTCGATTTCTGATTAACTCTAATAATATTTTCGTATCTGATTTTTCCATATGTCCTATCTAAGTTAACTTCTTCCGATATATTCATATCACTATGATGAATTGATTCAAAAAGTTTGATAATTTTTGAAATCATTCGTTCTTTAAGATCACGTTGTGAGATTTTATTATATGAATTGCTAATACTATTCATTTTCCATTGGTTTAATATGACTTCTAATTCTTCAAAATAAATAGGCATTTTTATACTCATAAATGTTTTATTTTTAGATTATTTTTAATAATTATTTATATTTTGAAATAAATTTCATCTATTTGTTCACATAGAACCCCAATAGTCGATAAATTCTTCCCATGAAATACTGGAAGAATTGTCCTTATCAAATGCTCTCATAAAATCCTGTAACTCGAGACAAGGGATTATTGAGTGCAATACTAAGAGTATAGAGTTCTTTTTTATCAATAGATCCGTTTTTATTTCTGTCAAATTGATTAAAAATTTGTTTAATACGATCAACTTCATCGTTTGTCAAATTTTGAGTAGACATTTATAAATAAGTTAAAAAAGTTATTTTTATATGTTTTATAAAATCATTGTTTTATAAAATCATTGTTTTTGATTGGATCCATTTACAAATATGGTTCATTTTTGAAGGTATTATAAATACATATAATATCTTTAAATCAATTTTAGGATTACGAGACAGACTACAACGTTTAATTGGAGTATGCTAAGCCGCCCATACCGCTCATGATACGAAGGACATTGTAGTTCGTGGCATAGACACGGACTTTGGCAGTCTGGACACCACCGATGGCTGCAGCAGAGACAACAAGTTGGAGAGTGGCGTTGTCAATTCTGGAGAAATTGCAAGTTCCAGATGGCTGGTGCTCCTCAGGGCGAAGTGCGAAAGAGAAGACGTTGATACCAGTGTCTGGGTTGCGCGTGTGGTGCTGGAATGGCTGAACCAAGTCGAAGTAGGTACCTTCACGCTCAGAGAAGCGATCTTGTCCGTTCAACTGAAGTTTGGCGGTGACAACTGGATTTTCACCCCAGCAGTGCATGTTGAGTGCAGTCTCGGCGAGGACGAAGACACCGGCGTCAGAGACACCTTCACTTGTTGCGTCTGCGGCGGCGACTGCGGATTCTTCGAAAAGACCGGTAGTACTGTTAATAACTGAAGTACCATTAGTACCAGACTGGGCTCTGGATCCGAAAGCAAGGATGGTGTTAGGGAGAGCATCAAGGGCATCAGTGTAGTTGAATGGCTGAGCACCAAGGGCTCTGTGAAGAGTAGTCTGACCGATGAAAGAATCACAGTATGCGACGTGAAGATCAGGCTGGACAACCCAGACAAGTTCTTTGCATGGGTGATTGAAATTCAACTTCACTTTGTTGGAAGAAGAACCGATGGACTCGTCACCAGTGAACTGAAGTTGTTCAATGAGGTACTCATGGGGGTTCTGGGCCATGCGTCTGCGCTCATCGGTATCAAGGAAAACGTAATCGACGTAAAGAGAAGCGGCGACGAGAGATTTTGCGTAAGCATTGGCAACCTTTTCTCCAGCAGTGTTAGCAACATTTACCTGTTTGACAGCGAAAAGACATTCGTCAAGAGGACGGATCTCGATGTTGATTTTGACCTCGTGGTATTGGAGGGCAATAAGGGGAAGTGCAAGTCCCGGGTTGCGACAGAACCAGAACTGAAGAGGGATGTAAAGTGTAGTCTCCGGGAGTGCGTTACGTGGGGCACATACTGCCTCTGGGACACCAGTTGCCCCGCATGCAGTCGCAACATCAGAGAAATTAGGATCAGTCAAGTAAGTAAGTTGGGAAGTCTGGCCAATCATCTTGTGGTAACCGGCCTCTTGCTCACTGGTAAGGGTAAGTTGGTTCCAGATGTGCATCCAGTCACCGTATTGTCTGTCGATGCGCTGACCTCCAATCTCAACCTCAACCATAGAGATAAGTTGCTCTCCGGGGTAGTCTAGCCACCTGGCTAAACAGTCGCCAGTAGCACCTTTATCGGACTGATTGATCTCTGGTAAAGTGATCTGAAGGTAGGTTCGGTATGCAAGATCACCATTTCTGGAGACAGTGCACTGGACTCTGCGACCGAAATCGGCCTGTCCATTAAAAGTTTGTTCAATTGATTCCATTGCGAAGTTCGTGTGACGTCTGTAGGTTACCTTCCAGAAGGTAATTTGCGGGTTACCAGTAAGGTAAACATCTTGTGCGCCATAAGCTACTAATTGCATTAATCCACCACCCATTGAGTTATAATATTGCTAAAGAAAAAAAAATTTTGAGAAATTGCCTAAAAAAAGCGAATAATTATCACGTTATTTTATTTATATCAAAATTTTCAGTCATAAAATGCTTTAAATAATCATCGAGGAATACTTCTTTTTTACCTTCGTGGTTTTTTGTAAAAATATATGAATTTTTGTTTTTTTTAACTGTCCAACCTTTTTCTAAAGCATTATAAATAAATACCATTTTTTGCAAAGTAATAAAATCTATTTTTTTTGTAGAATCATCACTGCTTAAATCAATATCCATGTTGTATAACTTTTAGAAAAAATGTGAATTTTAATAACTATTATAGTTTAAGATCAAATATCCTAAATATATTTAATTATATTGAAATTAATAAATTTGTATAAATATTTTTTATAAAAGTTCTAAAGAATCAAAAAATATAAATCAACTATAACAAAAAATATAAATAAAATATAACAAAAATATAAATATATATTATTAATACACCCTTACATATATGCGGTAGTTGACAAAAATTTTAAATATAGATTATTTAATGATACAACAGTTATTCGTTTTCATCAACCCCCTTTTTGAAAAGTAGACAATGGTATAAAAAGGTAGAAAAATCTAGAAAAGATCGTTTTTCTTACCTTTTTTAAAAATTGGTATAAAACAGTATAAAATGTAGTTTTTCTTACCTTTTTTAAAAATTGGTATAAAACAGTATAAAATGTAGTTTTTCTTACCTTTTTTAAAAAAGGTAAAAGGTAGTTTTTATATATTTAATTAAATTTAAAATTAAATATATCAATTTCTATATATTAAATGCCTAATTTTAAACCCAAGGCCACTAAAAAAATTAGAATGAATAAGAAAACTATATTGACTCTGGATAACCAACATAGTAATAAAATGAAAGAGTTTCATGAAATAGAACACAAAACCATACCGACATTAAAGGCACGTAAAAAGCATTTAAAACAACTTTTACCGGTAAAAACAAAGATAGAAGATATTTTAAATATAAAGGATGAAATAAAAGATATTAAAAAAAAAATTAAAAACCTTGAACAAAAAAAAAAGGTATATTTATTAGATAATTCAAAATTTATTTTTCCTTATTTTGAGAAAAAGAAACAATTATCACAAGGTAAGCAGGAAAACAAAAATAAGATATTGCATAATTTCTTTAAAAAAGATAAAGATGTTCAACATAAATTGGATGAAAGTGAATCATATAAGTTTTCGATAAATATGAACGAAAGTATGTTAAATATTAAAAACTATGTAATTGATTATGAAAGTTGTCAATGTGGGGGAGAATTTATTCGTATAGATTGCAAGGGAATGGTTATATGTAATAATTGTTTTATTCAAAAACAGTTTTTAATTGAACATGAAAAGCCTAGTTATAAAGAGCCTCCAAAGGAAGTATGTTTTTATGCTTATAAAAGAATTAATCATTTTCGTGAAATTTTGGCACAATTTCAAGCAAAAGAAACAACCCAAATTCCAGAAGATGTCTTTGAAAATATAAAAAATCAAATTAAAAAAGAACGAATTACATTAAAACAAATGACCAATAAAAAAGCGAAAGATATATTAAAAAAATTAGGATATAATAAGTATTATGAACATATACCTTTTATTAAAGACAAGTTGGGAATACGACCACCTGTTATGTCTCCGGATCTAGAAGATAAGTTATGTAATTTATTTATGGAAATTCAAAAACCTTATGCAAAGCATTGTCCGGATGATCGTGTTAATTTTCTTAATTATTATTATGTTCTTTATAAAATGTGTGAACTTTTAAATGAAAATAAGTTTTTACCATTTTTTCCTATGTTGAAAGATCCGGTAAAAAGAATAGAACAAGATCAAATATGGAAAAAAATATGTAAAGAATTACAATGGGAGTTTATTTCTACTATATAAAAAATAAATTATATAAAAAGTAAAATTAATATAATTTATTACACAATGAAAATACATCCACAAAATGTAATAATAAATTTTCAAAATAATGAAGAAAAAATATGTAGAATATGTTATGAAACTGATGAAACTGAAAGCATATTAATATCTCCATGTGCTTGTTCGGGAACTATGGCATATATACACGACCATTGTTTAAAAAAATGGATTAAAATTAAAAATATATCATATGATAATTATAGATGCGAACAATGTCGTAAAGAATTAATAATGCGTAAATTGCATCCCGAAGAAACTTTCAAATTACAGTTGTTTTACAAACATATTTTAAATTATGCAATAGAATTCTTTTTTTTAACGATATTTATATATTGTATATCATGTGGAGTTTATTTATTAGATAAACAAAATAATTATAAAACCGTTGATATTCTGGATATTTATAAAGATAAAATTTTATTACGTATGGTAAAAAATGAATATGGAATACATAATGGGGTTAATATTTGTTATTATTATTCATTTACAACATATTTATTATATATGAGTTTTTATTTAACGAGTATTTCTATTAATTTATATAAAATTAATAGGAAATATTTATTTTTTAAATTAAATATGATAAATTTGTTTTGCAGCATAGTGGGATCATCATCATTTTTTATTTTTTATATATTATATGCATGCGTAGGTGATAATATATCGGCAGAAATATTTGTTTATGCTTCTATAATGTCTATATTTATTAATTGGGGATTAGTTCGTATTTATGGCTATTATAATAATAATATTATTGATTTGTTAAATAACAGATATAATACAATAGAAATATTAGATGTAACATATAATCCACTAGCATTAAGACGGAGACTTATTGGAAATTAATAAGTAATAGTTTAATATAAAATATGTGATTTTTTATATTACACCTTTGAACATTTAAAATGCCTATTTTAGCCATTTATAAGTAGTATGACCAATACTATTATTTATTTCATAAACACTATTATCGTCGATAGAAAAACAATCTATTGTCGCATTTATTAAATAATCATCTCTTACAATATAAAGTAATTTTGTATTTGGGTCCCAATCACTTATATAAGTATTGTGAGCATTTAAAGATCTCATATGTGGATTATGTCTATCATAATACGAAACAGCATCTTTTTTTGTTTTGAATTTTCCCTTCATATAACCAATGTGTTTAATTTTCCCACCTTGTGCTAACCAACCATTATCTCCTTCTTTTTCTGTAATAAATTCTAAAACTTCTAGAACGTAGTTAGATTTTGCCATTTTATTATAATAATAAATTATCTTTAAATATTTAATATCCGGCGTTTTAAATGTTCAAAGGTGTAAAAGTTTGATTTTTTATATTAAAAGTTTGATTTTTTATATTAAAAGTTTGATTTTTTATATTAAAAGTTTGATTTTTTATATTAAAAGTTTAATTTTTTATATTAAAAGTTTGATTTTTTATATTAAAAGTTTAATTTTTGATAACTTTTTTTAAAAGTTACATGCGTGGGAAACCGACGAGATTTGCACCAATTCCGAATCCGGCACCACTTCTCGCACTTACAGCCATAGAGGGTACGTAAGTATCAAGAATACTAAATGTCGCTGCTGCTGTTAAAGCGATAAGTGCAACTTCGTCTAAGTTAAGTGATTTCTTGGGGATAGCGTATGCTGCTACGGCTACCATGACGCCTTCAACAAGATATTTGACTGCTCTGCGAATGAGTTCTCCTAAATCCAACATTTGTGCTAATTTCTGAAGCATTTATAGATATAAATAAGAAAAAAAAATATATAATTTAATTAAAACTTAAAAAAAAAAATTTTATATAATAATATAATGTCTAAAAAAGGTTGTGAGTATAAAACAGCACCTAATGGTGCTTCAAATGTAAAATATGTAGATTTACTTGAGGAAGATAAACCATTATCTGGGCAAAAATTTGTGTGTGTATCTTTTGTCTCTCCAGAAAATATTTTGACACAGAAAAATCACTTTTTTTTTCAAGAATTCCTAAAACACTATGATTTCTCTAAATCAGTTCAAAAATTTTCACAATTTTTAAATTTTTTGGCTTTTAAATATAATATGGAATTTGACAAAATGATGGAAGATTTTCAAGAATTTGTTTCAAGTGAAAAAGATGAGTTTCCTAAAAATGAAATTAATGATGAATATAAAAACTTTTTAGATTCAAATGAGGAGAGATTGGATGATGAGTTTAATGAGGCATATGAATTCCAGACAAGTGTAAGAGGTCTTAAAGTTCGTGGATCTTATTCTACCCAAGCAGAGGCTGAATTTAGATGCAAAATGCTTCGAGAAGTTGACCCAAACCATAATGTATATGTAGGACCAGTTGGTATGTGGATGCCATGGGAACCCGAAGCATATAAAACTGGACGGGTTGAGTATTTGGAAGATGAACTCAATCAGTTAATGAGTGAAAAAAATAAAAATGAAAAAGATGCTAAACAACAGTTCGAAAAACGTGTTTTGGATTCCAAACGGAAGGCCATTGAAGAAAATATTAAAAAGGCTAAAGAAAGCGGAAATAAATTAACACAAAATATTAATAAAGATGGTAATTTGGTTGGTATTAATAATACTATTGAATCTAGTCTTTCTCTTAAAGAAGAAGTAACATCTGCTGATATCCGAAAGGAATTATTTGAAGGGGATATTGTTAAAAGAGGTGATGCTGTAAAAGATGCCATTGAAAGAGGTATTCTTTCTAAAGAGAATGTAAAGATTGTGAAAAAAGATTGAAAAAGATAAAAAAACAAATGTGGCACTGATATATCTTTTTTTATATTAACAAAGTAATGATCAATAATTACCCATTGACATATATATGGTACTTTTAACTCCGCTGTAGCAGTTACTATTGATTTTTGTGCTATAATACTATGCAATATCATTGGACTTTGTTAAACAAATTAATATGATTGATTTCTATTTGTCCTATAATTAATTTAAACGCCAATGAACATTACACACCTAGAATAAAAAAAAGCAAATATTATAAAAAAATGGAAAAAAATAATAAATATTATTATATTTTTTCTTATATAAATGTGTGGGGGAAGAAAAAAAATATTTATTCAATAGAAACGATAGTATTGTATAATGAAAACATGTTTGATTCGAAAGAAATAAAGTATAATAAAATGATTAAAGATTATTATAATGGTATTTTATAATAAAATATTATAATATATGTGTTATAATTATGAAGTATCTATTACAACATTTTTATTAGGAACATTTTTTACTCTTATAAATTTTTATTATTTTAATGACAATTATTTATATTTAATGATAACATTCGCATGGTATGTGGGTGCGATATTAATGCAATTATGGGAAACATTATTATGGAAAAATTACAAATGCAAATTAATTAGTAAAATAGCGATGATTAATAATTTGATACAGCCAATTTTGTGGTTATTAATATTATTTATACCGGGTTATATTAAAAAACAGAAAATTAATGTTAAAATGATTTTTTTAATTTTAGCATTATATATATTTTATGTTTCGCAATATTTTAAAAATGATTATGGGTGTATTAAAACAAATGAAGGGATTAATCTTAAATGGTGGAATAATAACATAGGAGGATTAATTTACACGTTGGTTCAAATTTTGTTATTTATATTAATTCTACCTAAAAAAATAATGAAATCTCAATTATTAATATTTTTAGTAAGTTTATTTTTGAGTAATTTATTTAAAATTTATCAAGATAAACCACAAACATTCAACGATTTATTGGATAAATTATTTAATATAAAACTATGGGGAAGAACTGGATCTATATGGTGTTGGGTAGCGGCTTTTTCTCCATTAATTAATTTTATAGTTTTAAAATATACATACCCATAGGAGGTCATGATTCATCATTTAATTTGAGTAATTTATCAACAATTTCATTGGTTACTGTAAATGGGAATTTTACTTCAAGAGTTTTTTCTTTGTCAAATAATGACAATATTAAAGATTTTATCAACCAAATTATTTCATCCACATAATTTTCTAAATAATTTTTCACATACTGATAAATTTGTTCGAGGATATACTGGTTCTACTGGTTCTACTGGCTCGGGATCTACTGGCTCGGGATCAACAGGTTCTACTGGTTCTACTGGTTCTACTGGTACAGGTTCTACTGGCTCGGGATCAACTGGTTCTACTGGTTCTACTGGTTCTACTGGCTCGGGATCAACAGGATCAACAGGTTCAATAGGTTCTACTGGTACGGGTTCTACTGGTTCTACTGGTACGGGTTCTACTGGTTCTACTGGTACGGGTTCTACTGGTTCTACTGGCACGGGTTCTACTGGCACAGGTTCTACTGGTTCAACTGGTTCTACTGGTTCTACTGGTTCTACTGGTTCTACTGGCTCGGGATCAACAGGTTCTACTGGTTCTACTGGTTCTACTGGCTCGGGTTCAACAGGATCAACAGGTTCTACTGGTTCTACTGGTTCTACTGGTTCT
>Ga0209709_10001503_pt1 | contig 21487 bp, 19 predicted proteins | sample ArcticOcean_MG_C_2_FD_187435 | JGI IMG/M metagenome (GOLD analysis project Ga0209709, IMG submission 187435) | Marine microbial communities from western Arctic Ocean - ArcticOcean_MG_CB4_136 (SPAdes) (version 2) | ecosystem: Environmental > Aquatic > Marine > Oceanic | place: Arctic Ocean...
GTAATACCATAGGTGGAAACAAGGGTGGCGTATTCAAAAAACCATTCTTAAAATTTTTTACAGAAAGCTTACTTAATTAAAAAACTATAATAAAAATTGCGACGTATGTGCGACCATAAATAATCTAAACGTTAATCAGCATTATAAATAAAGAGAAGTAGGAGAATGGTAAGGGGCGTTCTGTTACCCGGTTGCCCCATAAAAAAACCCCTAGAACTCTCATCCCAGGGGTTTAGAATTTTAATTTAAAGTATTATTCAGCAGCTTGTTTCATAGAAAGTTTAACTTTACCTCTATCAAAACCAATCACTTTAACTTTTACTTCATCGCCTTCTTTAACAACATCAGTAACTTTTTCTACTCTTTTAGCAGCAAGCTCTGAGATGTGTACAAGACCATCTTGTTTACCTAAGAAGTTAACAAATGCACCAAACTCCATAATCTTCATTACTTTACCTGAATAAATTTTATTTAGTTCAGCTTTTGCAGTGATATCTTTAATAATTTGCATAGCAATGTTTCTAGACTCTTCATCTGGAGCAGCAACAGTTACTACACCTTCATCATTCACATCAACTTTTGCACCAGACTTTTCAACAATCTCTCTGATCGTCGCACCACCTTTTCCAATTACAGCAGCAATATCTTTTTTATCAACAGTTATCTGTTCCATTTTTGGAGTGTATTGCCCAACATCAGCTCTTGATTCTGCTAAAGCTTTATTCATTTCACCTAAGATGTGAACTCTTCCGTCTTTAGCTTGTTTTAAAGCCTGTTCCATGATTTCAAATGTAATACCTGTAATTTTGATATCCATTTGAAGTGAGGTAATTCCATCTTTAGTTCCAGCAACTTTAAAGTCCATATCTCCTAAGTGATCTTCATCACCTAAAATATCTGATAGAACGCTAAAATCGTCACCCTCTTTAATCAAACCCATTGCAATACCTGCAACTGGCTCTTTAATCGGTACTCCTGCATCCATTAGTGCAAGAGATGCTCCACAAACACTTGCCATTGAAGAAGAGCCGTTAGATTCAGTAATATCTGACACTATTCTGAAAGTATATGGAAACTCCTCTTTTGAAGGTAGTGAAGAATTAATTGCTCTCCATGCTAATTTGCCATGACCAACTTCTCTTCTACCAGTTCCAATTCTTCCAGTTTCACCAACTGAAAAAGGGGGAAAATTATAATGAAGCATAAATCTTTCCCTATGTTGTCCATCCAAACTTTCTAATCTTTGTTCATCATCAGATGTACCCAAAGTAGTAGTAACAATCGCTTGTGTTTCTCCTCTAGTAAATAATGCTGACCCATGAGTTCTTGGCAAAATACCAACTTCACATTCGATAGCTCTTACATCGGATAAACCTCTACCATCAATTCTTTTTTTGTTTTTAAGAATATCAGTTCTCACAATAGATTTTTCTAGATTTTTTAATTCATCACTAACATCAAAATCAGAATAATTTTCATCTTCTACAAAAAGCTTCTTAGCTTTATCAGTAACTTCTGAAATTTGATTTGATCTATCTTGTTTGTCTATTGTTCCAAAAGCTTTTGTTAAATCTGCAGTAAAATTTTCTTCAAGTTTTTTCTTAACTTCAGACAAATCTTTCCTTGTAACAGTCCACTCTGGCTTTCTGCATTCTTTTGCAAGTTCCTCTATCATTTTAATTACTGGAACAAAACCTTCATGACCAAATTTAACTGCATCCAGCATAACTTCTTCTGTTAAACCTTTGGTTTCAGACTCAACCATAAGCACGGCATCTTTGGTGCCAGCTACAACCAAATCTAAACTTGAATTTTCTAATTCAGCCTTAGATGGGTTAAGAATGTACTTGCCATCAACAAGGCCCACTCTAGAAGCTCCTATAGGTCCCATAAACGGCATTCCTGAGATAGCTAACGCTGCCGAAGAAGCGGTGATCGCTAAGATATCTGGTTGGTTATCTTTATCATATGAAATTACAGTTGGTAACAACTGAACTTCATTTTTAAATTCACTTGGAAACAAAGGTCTGATTGGTCTGTCAATTAATCTTGATATTAATTGTTCACTTTCAGTTGGTCTTGCTTCTCTTTTGAAATATCCACCTGGGATTTTTCCACCAGCGTAATATTTTTCTTGGTAGTTAACTGATAAAGGAAAATAATCCATGTCCGGGTTTACTTTCTTTGCACCAACTACTGTTGCTAGAACAACTGTTTCACCACACGAGGCGATGATTGCTCCATCTGCCTGTCTTGCTACTTTACCTGTTTCTAAACTTATTTTTTTTCCTGCTACTTCAATTTCTTTCTTATATACTTTAAACATTTCTTTTCCATTTCATTTCGTTTCGTTCCATTCAACCTATCGTGATCTCTATTTTCTCAAATTCAATTTCGACAGTACATTTTTGTAAGAATCCATCTTTGTTTTCTTTAAGTATTCTAACAATTTCTTTCTTCTATTTACCGCTCTCAACAACCCAACAGACGAATGTTTATCTTTCTTGAATTGTTTAATATGTTTTGAGAGAGTTTCAATTTTTTCTGTAAGCAAGGCTATCTGGACTTCTGACGATCCAGTATCTTTTTCATGCATTGCTAGTTCTTGTGCGTTCTTATTCATACCTCTTTTTTCCTATTTATTTGTTTGCTTGTTTGTTTGTTTTATTAAGTTTTCAATTTTTTCTGCATACTCAAAGGACTCATCTTCTCTAAAAAGTAGCTTTGGTAAAAATTTCATAATAACTTTTTGTGATAAAACCTTTCTAATCAAAAATGAGTATTCTTTTAAGGTTTTAATTGTTACCTCTGTATCTTTGCCACCTAATGGAAGTACATATGCCTTAGCAATTTTTAAATCTTGACTCATTCTTACCTCAGTAACCGTAATCGTATTTGTCTCTAATTTTGGCACTTTAGCTTCATTTCTCATAAAAATCATGCTTAAAGACTGCTTAATCATTTCACCCACTCTTAATTGTCTTTGTGATATAGGTTTTCCTATTCTATCTGTCATTAAATCATTCTCTCTGTCGATGTTACACTAAAAGCTTCTATTGTGTCATTTTTTTGGAAATCCATATAGTCTTTCACTGTAATTCCACACTCTTGACCATTATTAACCTGTTTTACTTGGTTTTTTTCTCTAAATAAAGTTCCAACTTTACCGGTATAAATGATTGATCCATCTCTAATAATTCTAACATCCGAACCGCTAGTAATTTCTCCTTCTGTTACTTTTGATCCAGCAACCTTACCAGCACCAGAGACTTTAAATATTTCTAAAATTTGTGCTGTGCCTATAACTGTCTCCTGAATATCTGGGGATAACAATCCTGACATTTTTTGTTTAATATAATCTAAAACTTCATAGATAATATTATAAGAAGAAATTTTAATCTTTTCATTTTCTGCAAGTTTCTTTGCTTCTTTGCTAGGCTTAACATTAAAGGCTATTAAAATTGCATTTGAGGCTTTGGCTAATGTAACATCAGTTTCAGTTACCATTCCGATATCAGCTAAAATTATTTTTGGTTTTACTTCATCATGTTTAATTTGATTGATTGCATTTTTTATTGCTTCAGAAGATCCATGAACATCAGATTTAATAATCAAATTTAATTCTTCAGCTGATTTGTCTAAAAAAGCTGAGTCTTGTGTGGCAAATGTTAAGGGGTTTTTTTCAACCTTGCTCTCTTGAGCTCTATTTTCACTTAAAGTTTTTGCTTCTTTCTCACTATCAAGAACAATAAAATCATCTCCTGATTTTGCCGCACCATTAATTCCTAAAATTTCTACAGGTGTTGACGGAGATGCTTTGTTAATATTATTACCTTTATCATCAATAATTGCTCTAACTTTCCCCCATCTTAAACCGCTTACAAAAAAATCACCTTTTTTTAAAGTTCCAGTAGTTACAATTATTGTTGCAACAGGTCCTCTTCCAACATCAATTTTTGATTCTAGAACAATCCCCGTAGCTTTAGATTCAAAATCAGTTTTTAAATCTAATATTTCGGCTTGCAGAATTATCGATTCTACTAATTTATCTAAGTTTAATTTAGTCTTAGCAGATATTTCAACCATCAAAGTGTCACCAGATAAATCTTCTGCTATTAATTCATGTTCCAATAATTGATTTTTAATTTTTTGCGGATCAGCATCTGGCAAATCACACTTGTTAATTGCTACAACTATTGGGACATTTGCTGCTTTTGCATGCTTAATGGATTCTATTGTTTGAGGTTTTACCCCATCATCAGCAGCAACAACTAATACTACCACATCAGTTAATTTTGAGCCTCTCGCTCTCATTTCTGTAAATGCTGCATGGCCAGGGGTATCAATAAAAGTTAATTTGTTTGATTGACTTTCAATTTGGTAAGCACCGATATGTTGAGTAATTCCTCCAAATTCACCCGACACTACATTCGCACTTCTTAAAACATCTAATACTGATGTTTTGCCATGATCAACATGACCCATTACCGTTACTATAGGTGGTCTATTTTTTAAATTCTCTGCCCTTGAAGCTTTTATCTTTTTAATAATTTCTTCAGCTTTTTCTCCCCTGATTGGGTTATGTCCAAATTCTTTAACTAAAAATTCAGCTGTATCAGCTGCTAACGTTTGATTAATCGTAACCGTAACACCCATACCAAATAAATACTTAATGACATTGCTCGATTGTTCGGCCATTCTATTAGCAAGCTCTCTAACAGTAATTGCTTCAGGAATATTAATATCTCTCTTAACAGGTTTTAAATTTTCTTGAACTTCTTCTTTGGTTAAATTTTTATTTTCTTTTAGTCTTGCTCTCTTCACGGAAGCCAAACTTCTTTCTCTTGCTTCTATCTCATCGCTCAAAGCTCTTGAAACAGTTAATTTTAGTTCTCTTTTTTTTGTGCCAGCTTTTAATGTTTTTTTGTCTTTACTTTCATTTTCACCCTTAAGTCTTTTCGTTGCTCTTTGTTCTGCTAGCTTACGTCTTTCAAAATCGTTTGTTGCTGGAGTTGATTTAGGAGCAAAAGAGGGTTTTGTTGATGTACCTCTATTATATGTTGAAGTAGTTTTTGATCTAATTGCACCAGGTCTAGATATTCCACCCCTGCTTAGAAATTTATTTGTTTGTTTTTCAATTACTACAGAGTTTTTTCCTTGAGTTTTTGCAATCTCAATATTTTTAATCGATTTTTGAGCTGAGCCAGATATTGTTAATTTTGTTTTTTTTTCCATAGTTCATCACTCAATCTTTGTAGATAATGTTTCTTGCAGACATAATTAATTCATCTGCTTCTTCTTTTGATAATGCAAAATCTTCCAGGTAACCTTGAATTTTTACCCTCTCGCCTTTAATAACATCATATCCTCCAGTTAGTTCATCAGAAGCTAAATCTGCAAAATCTTCTAGAGTTAAAATTTTTTTCTCACCTAACGTGACCAACATTCCTGGGGTTAGTCCTTTTAAATTTATCAACAATTCTTCAAGACCTAATTCTTTAATCCTTTCAGAAATATCTTCTTGATCTTTTTGGTGAAACTCTTTAGCTCTTTCTATGAGTGCTTTAGCTGTATCTTCTTCAATACCCTCAATCTTCATTAAATTTTCAGCTGCGCTATCTTTAATATCATCTATAGACGAAAAACCTTCTGCAACTAGCAGCTGTCCAAGTGTTTCATCCAACTCTAAATTTTTAACAAAATTTTCCGTTTTTTCTTTGAATTCTAATTGTCTTCTCTCTGAATCTTCTGCGTCAGTCATTATATTGATTTCAAAGTTTAATAACTTAGTTGCAAGTCTGACGTTTTGTCCTCTTCTTCCAATTGCTTTACTTAAATTTTCTTCAGTAAGAATTACATCAAGTTTTTTTCTTTCGTTATCTACATTTACTCTTTGAACTTCAGCTGGTGACAATGCATTTGAAACTAAAATTGCAGGATCTTCAGACCAATTTACAATATCAATTTTTTCACCTTGTAATTCGTTTACAACTGCCTGAACTCTAGAACCTCTCATACCCACACAGGCTCCAACAGGATCAAGCGAGGTATCAACGGCCATAACGCAAATTTTAGCTCTACTTCCTGGATCTCGTGCTGAAGATTTAATTTCGATTAATCCATCATAAATTTCTGGAACCTCTTGAACAAAAAGTTTCTCCATAAATTTAGGGTGTGCCCTTGATAAAAATATTTGCTGACCTCTTGGCTCTCTTCTAACGTCATAACAATAAGCTTTAATTCTATCTCCTGCTTTAATGTTTTCTCTTGGAATTAATTCATTCTTTTGGATAATTGCTTCTGTTCTTCCAAGATCAGCAATTACATTTCCAAATTCTAAACGCTTTACAATACCACTCAAAATTAAATCTTTTTTATCAATAAAATCATTATATTGTCTTTCTCTTTCGGCTTCTCTTACATTAAAACTAATTACTTGTTTTGCTGTTTGGGCTGCTATTCTTCCAAAATCAAATGAGGGTAAAGGTTGCAGAACTTCATCTCCAACTGCCTTATCTTTATTAATTTCATTTAAAGTAATTGCATCTTCTAATTTAATTTCTGTGTTTGAATTTTCTGGGTTTTCAGCAACAATTAATTTTCTAAAAATTTCTATGTCACCACTGTCTCTATTGATCAATACTTTAATTTCATTATCTTGACCAAATTTAGACTTCGCAGCTTTCGCAATTCCTGTTTCCATAGAGCTAATAATTAACTCTTTATCTATAGATTTTTCTAAAGCTACAGCCTCTGCAATTCTTAATAATTCTAGTTTATCTGCTCTTTTATTTAACATATTTTTGTTTATTCCAAAAAAAAATGGGCATTAGCCCATTTAGTAAATTCAATAATGTAAGGGCAATATAGTAAAGTTTTTTTTTAATTCAATAAAAACTATTTAGAAAAAACACTTATTTTATCTGTTTTTTCCCATGAAAATGAACCATTATCTTCTGGAGCTCTTCCGAAGTGACCATAAGCTGCTGTTTTTTCATAAATAGGTTTGTTTAGATTTAGCATTTCCCTTATCCCTCTTGGACTTAGATCAAAATTTTCTTTAATTTTTTCAACAACAAATTTGTTTTTATCTAAATCGTTATCGAACAAATCAACATAAATAGATAGTGGTTTGGAAACCCCAATTGCATAGGCTAATTGAATTAGGCATTTATCAACTATTTTTGAAGCAACTATATTTTTTGCAATATACCGTGCAGCATAAGCTGCTGATCTATCTACTTTGGTGGGATCTTTTCCAGAAAAAGCTCCACCTCCATGAGGTGCAGCACCACCATAAGTATCAACTATAATTTTTCTTCCTGTTAGTCCACAATCTCCATCTGGGCCTCCAATAACAAAATTTCCAGTTGGGTTAACGTAAAAATCATCTTCATTAAAACCTTCAAAAAAGTATTTTGGAATAGATTTCAACATATAAGGTCTTAACAAGTCTCTAACTTGCTGTTGATTGACGTCTTTAGAATGTTGGGATGATATTACGACAGATTTAACCTTGGTTGGCTTGCCATCGACGTATTCAAATGTAACCTGACTTTTAGAGTCTGGTTCTATATTTTTTAGTTTACCAGCTTTTCTATCTTCTGCCATTAATCTTAAAATTTTATGTGAATAATGAATAGGTGCTGGCATTAATACATCTGTTTCACTACAAGCGTATCCAAACATAATACCTTGATCACCAGCTCCTTCATCTTTATTATTAGCGGAATCTACTCCTATTGCTATATCAGCAGACTGGGAATGTAAGTGACTTTCAATTTTTGTTTTCTCTTTCCATGTAAATCCATCTTGATCATAACCAATATCTTTAATGCAAGATCTTACTTTTTCAATTAATTCGTCCCGCTTAATTTCAGGTCCTCTAACTTCACCGGCCAAAACAACTTTATTAGTTGTGGTAAGTGTCTCACACGCAACTCTTGAAAATGGGTCAACCAAAAGATAGCTATCAACAACCATGTCTGAGATTCTATCTGAAACTTTGTCTGGATGACCTTCAGATACTGACTCACTTGTAAAAAGATAATTTTTAAGATTGCTCATTATTAATTCTATTAAATGAAAATATTAAAAAAATATACAATAAAATTAATAAACCAAAGACTTTATTTCCATACTTAGAAAACACTGTTGGTTGTATTTTCTTAACTTCACTTAAATCAATATAACCTGATTGACCAAAGTTCACTTTCTGTTCAGCTATGCCTAGTGGATTTATTATTGCTGCAATACCATTATTCGCTGAACGGACTATATATTTACCACTTTCAATAGCTCTAAAAATACTGTGTGCAAAATGTTGTTTGGGGCCTATTGATTTACCAAACCATCCATCTTCCGAAATATTGATAATTAAATCAAACTCAAAATCATCAAATAATTTACCAGAATAAATTATTTCATAACAAATTAGTGGCAAAATTTTTAAAGAAAAGCTGTCTCGATTTATCTTGATTATATTTCTTTTAGTTCCCCTTGAAAAAGATTGATATTTATTAGTAATCGTCCTTAAACCAATATTGCTTAGAATATTTTCAAAAGGTAAAAACTCTCCAAAAGGTACTAAGTTAATTTTATTGTATGAGTCTAGTAAATTTAAATTGTTATCATAAATTGAGAGCGAGTTGTAATAATCTATAGATCCATTTTTAATAGATTGACTGTTAATTCCAATCGCTAATAAGTGATTCTCATCAAAACTTTTACTAAATAACCAGCTATATTCAATTAACTCTTCTTGTGAAATATCTGGAAGAATTCCTTCGGGCCAAACATAAATTATTTTCTCATTAGCCACAGGATTACTCAACTTAATTAATTCTCTAATAACTGAAACGGAGTCTATATTAGAATAAAATCTATCGAGACTAATATTAGATCCTATAGCTCTTATCTTGTAATCATACCTTTTTTTATCAGCTTTATTAAACTTTTCTTCATAAGAAGATCCATAAATATGAAAAAATAAAAAGGCAGTAAATAAAAAAACAAAAACTCCAATATCTTTTCTTGTATCTTTTAAAATAAATATTGCTGGACTTGTAAACAAAGAAATACAAAATAAATTAAATCCATATGTGCCAACAATTGAGGTTATACTTAAGACTTCTAAATGATTTACAAAACTATAAGCGATTAAGTTCCAGGGGAAACCTGTTAAAATTGAGCTTCTTATAAATTCCAAAATTCCAAAAACTAAAGAAAAAACAAGAAATGAACTTACTATTTTTTTAGGTTTCAAAATTATAAAAAGATAAGAAATTAACCCATAAAATATTGCTAAAAATGCAGGTATAATAATTACCATTAATGGAGCTAAAGACTTGAAGGTTTCATCAAAAGTTAGTGAGATTGAAATCCAATAAAGGTTTGTTGCAAAATAACCAAATCCAAAAAACCAACCATATAAAAAGAAAAGTTTTAAGTTTTTATCTATATTAGATTTTCTAACCAAAAAAACAAAAAATAAAGCAAATGTTAAAAAGTTGATTAATAAATAATTATATGGAGGCAGACTTAAAGAGGTTACCATTCCTAAAAAAATTAAAAATATAAATTCAATATATAATTTTTTATTCAATTTAATTAATCTTTGAAATTACAGATTGATATATAAACTCTTCTTCTTTTAGCATTTTTGTATAATCTTTATTTTTGACATGATCAAAACCTAGTAAATGAAGGAAGCCATGTATAAATGTTTTAATTACTTTTTTTTCAAAAAATTTTAAACATTGTGATTTTGGTTTATTCATAAAATTATAACTAATAATGATATCTCCAACATAAATTTTTTTTTGTATTTTTGTTTTTCTATTAAACGGGAAAGACAAAATATCTGTGGGCTTGTCTTTTTTTCTAAAATTTTTATTCAATTTTTTGATATTTTTATTGTTTGAAAGTAATAATGTAAGACTAACTTTTTTATTTAAAAACCTATATTTTTTAGGTAGTGCTTGACAAATTTTTTTAAAAAACAACTCTTTTTTTTTAATTTTTTTTGACCACGCCTTCTCCTCAGAAAAGACATTAATATTAATCATTATTTTTTGAGTAAGCTTTTACTATTTTAGAAACAAGTGGGTGACGAACAACATCAGCATGATTAAAGTCAACAACTGATATTTCATTTAGATGACCCAATAATTCTTTAGATCGAACCAAACCAGACATACTTTTGTTTAGCAAATCTATTTGTGTTGGATCACCATTAACAACAATTTTTGAATTTTCTCCTAAACGAGTTAAAAACATTTTTATTTGTGTATCAGTTGCATTTTGAGCTTCATCTAAAATAACAAATGAATTTTTTAATGTTCTTCCCCTCATAAAAGCTAACGGGGCAATTTCAATATCACCAATTTCAATCATTCTTTGAATCTTTTCAAAATCAAAAAGATCATAAAGAGAATCGTATAAGGGTCTTAAATATGGATCAACTTTTTCTTTCATATCTCCTGGTAAAAAACCTAGTCGTTCGCCTGCTTCGACGGCTGGTCTTGACAAAATTATTCTTTCAATTTTTTTTTCTAATAACATTGTCAGACCCACTGCCACTGCTAAAAAAGTTTTTCCTGTTCCCGCAGGACCAACTGAAATTATAATATCACTTTGCCTCAAAGCTCTAACATATTCTTTTTGCTTTTCAGACCTAGGTATAATAGATTTTTTTGGAGTTTTAATAATATCTGTAACATTATTATTTTTAACTTTTTCATTAATCATAAATTTATCTACAGATGAAATTATATCTTTATTTTCTATACAACCATTGTTAACAAATTGATTAGATAAAAACTGAATAGCATTCTTTACCATTTCATTTTTTTTAGGATCTGATTTAATTATTATGGAGTTACCTCGAGAATATAAACTAGATTCTGTAATTTTTTCTAGTTCTTTTAGATTCTTATTAAACTCACCAACTACACCCATTAATAAATCGTTGTCATGGAAAATAACACTTAAAGAATTATTGTCTGAATAAACAAATTTTAATGTTGGATCAATATTCTTTTTTATTAAACTACTCAATTGTTATGCTACCTTTTGATTTAATTTATTAATTATCTCTCCAGATAAAGTGCTTCTATTACTTTGTTTAATTTTCACTGGTACAATCTTTCCCACATCTTCCTTTTTACCATTAAATACAACAGATGTCATATATTCTGATCTTCCAAAAGCCTGTGTTTTATCGTCAGTTAAATTTTCTACCAAAACATTTATAGTCTTATTTTCTAAAGATTTATTCATAATCATTTGATTTTCAAACAATAAATTTTGAATTTTCTCCAACCTTTCCATAGAAATTGTTCTATCTATTAACTTTAGATCTGCCGCAACAGTTCCAGGTCTCGGGCTAAAAATAAAAGAATATGAATTAATAAACTTAATTTTTTTAATAAGTTTAAATGTGTTATTAAAATCTTTTTCTTCTTCTCCAGGATAACCAATAATAAAGTCACTTGAAAACTCTATATTAGAGTTAATTTCTTTAAGAACATCAAACACCCTCATATATTCATTTATTGTATGTTTTCTGTTCATTAGATCTAAAACTTTATTAGAACCACTTTGAACCGGTAAATGGACTAAAGGCATTAGTTTTTTTGAGTTTTTATAAACATCAATCAAATCTTCTGTCATATCTTTTGGGTGAGAAGTTGTATATCTGATCCTCTCAATACCTGAAAATTTCTCAATTTCTAGAATTAAGTTAGATAATCTATAACCTTCACTTTCGTAAGCATTAACATTTTGACCAAGCAGTATTAATTCTTTTGTTCCATTGTCAGTTAAATATTTAGCTTCATTTATAATCTGCTTAAACGGTCTAGAATATTCCGGTCCCCTTGTATATGGCACTACACAAAAATGACAAAATTTATTACAACCCTCTTGAATAGTTAAGAATGAAGAAACTTTTTCAGATTTATTTTTAATTTTACTTAAATATTGAAATTTAGAGATTGCATCAAATTCTGTTTCTTCAGTTTTTTTCTTTTTTTTAATATAATTTAGAATTGTATCATTAATTTTATGATATGATTGGGGACCAATTATCAAATCTATATAAGGCTCTCTTTTAAGCATTTCCTGATTTTCAGCTTGAGCCACGCAACCTGTAATAATTACTAACGGTTTTTGCTTGGATCTAAAAATTTTTTTAACTCTACCTATCTCATGGTAAACTTTTTCTTTTGCTTTATCTCTTATGTGGCAGGTATTAAGCAAATAACAATTTGCATCCTCGTAGTTTTCTGTTTTTTGAAAACCAATTTTTTTTACTACATCATATATTCTGTTTGAATCATATTCATTCATTTGACAACCAAATGTTTTAATAAATATTTTTTGATTCATATTATTGAGATTTTTTTTTAACCCCATATAATTCTAATTTATGATCAACTAAAGTATAACCGTATTTTTCTGCAACTTTTTTTTGGAGTTTCTCAATTTCTTCATCTACAAATTCGATTATTTCTCCCGACTTTAAGTCTATCAAATGATCGTGGTGCCCCTCATTTAATTCTTCGTATCTAGCCTTACTTCCTTTAAACTCATGTTTTGCCAATATTCCAGATTCTTCAAATAGTTTTACAGTTCTATAAACGGTTGCAATACTAATTTTAGAATCAATTTTAGACACTCTGTTATATAGTTCATCTACGTCCGGATGATCAGCTGACTCAGACATTACTTTTGCAATTACCTTTCTCTGATCAGTTAACTTAACACCTTTTGATAAACATTTTTCTTCAATTGTTTCTGACATATTTTAATATTAACTTAAATAAATAGGGTTAATCAAATTTTTTTTAATTTTAAGTTTATCACACAAATTAGGGATATTTTCATAACTTAAGTCTTCTTCTCCCTTAAAATCCTCTAAACTGTAACAATAATAATCAATTTTTTTTGCAATATTGAAAGCTTTAACTATTGATAAAGAATTTCTTATTCCAGCAAAACTTCCTGGGCCCCTGTTAATATAAATTTTATCAATATCACCTATTTTTAAATTCTGAGTGTTTAAAAAATCATTAATAATTATAGTTAACTTTTCAAAATTAATTTTAGTATTATCGTGAGTAATATTGTAAATATAATTGTTAATAATGATCATTAAAAAAATTTTTTTATTAACTACGTCTATTATAAGTTTCTTCATTTTTATTTTATTTTTTTTTGTAAATTCTAATTCAGATGAAAATAATATCAAATATTATTCTAATGATGAGGGTATTTTATCACTAATGTATCATCGTTTTAATGAAACTAAGTATCCTTCAACAAATATTCGCATGGAAATTTTTGAAAAGCAAATAGAAATTATTCAAAAATCTAATCATAATTTTCTTAATCCTAATGAATTTAAGGAAAATTTTAACATTCCAAAAAAAAATAAGAAAATACTTATAACAATCGATGATGCTTTTCGATCATTTTATTTAGAAGCATGGCCCTATCTTAAAAAGAATAAAATTCCATTTATCTTATTTGTTTCAACAGAACCAGTTGGGGGGGAAGGATATATGAATTGGGATGAAATAAGAGAAATTGAAGCTGAAGAGTTTACATCTATAGGACACCACTCTCATACTCATGGGTATCTTGTTGATGCAACGAATGATCAATTTATTAAGGATATATCAAAAGCTAACAAAATATTTTTAAGAGAACTTGGATATGTACCAAATTTATTCTCCTATCCATTTGGTGAATATTCAAAATTTATGAGGGACTATATTTCTCTAAATTTTGAATTTGCTTTTGGTCAACACTCTGGAGTAATTGATGTTAACAAAGATAAATTTGAATTACCTCGATTTCCTATTAATGAAGATTATGGTGATTTAAAAAGATTTAATTCAATCATAAATTTATTTCCTCTTGAATATAAAAAACTAACCCCTTTAGAAAAAAAATTAACTAAAATAAGTAATCCCCCTCAATTTAAAGTTGAATTTTTTAATGAACAGAAAAATATAAAAAATATTACTTGTTATTCTAATGAAGCTAACAAATGGGAAAAATCAAAAATTAATATCTCTAGTCAAATATTAACTATTAAATTTAGAGCACCATTCAAACCAAGAAGAGGAAGAATAAATTGTTCTCTTAATGATAATGGAAAATGGCGTTGGTTTGGTACTCAATTTATAATTAAAAAAAATTAAATAAGACTCTCTAAATTAATACTTGAGGGCAATAACTTTGCATCATCAAAATCTTTTAATTTATTTTGCTCAATAATTTTTTGTAAAACTTGCACATATTTATCACCAGTTTCGGCATATTTGTTTAAATATTTAGAAAGATGTATGCTATCTAAAGGTTTACCCAGATCTCGAAATTCTGCTCTAGCTTTTCTGAAGTCTTTATAGGTTGAATGAGTGTTCAAGTTCCTTTGGTATGCTCTAACAGATGCCTGTAAAATATTAAATTTCATAACTTTGTGCCCTTCACCCTCCTCTGCATCTTTTGGTTTCAACCCTTCCCCCGACCACGTCCATTGGCCAAACAACGCATTTCCTTCTTGGGCAAATCTTGAAGTACCCCATCCAGTTTCTTTTGCAGCTTGCGCTATTGCTAGTGATACTGGAATCTCATCCATTCTAATTTTCAACGTTGATAAGTCTTTTGAAGCTATACCATATTGCCTATATTTTCTTTCAAGCCATTTTTTTTCTGTATTCGTATTATTACTTTTGTTAATAATGTTGAAAAGCGTTTTTCTGTCTACTCTAATGTTGTTATTTTCTTTTAATACAAGAGGTAAAACAATTTGAATAAAAAACTCTTTTCTTTTTTTTGCATCTTCAATCATCTTAATTTCTTGAGGCAATAAAGTTAAGGCAACTGGTTTAACTAACTTCTTTTTTCTAACATCTTTTAAATTATATCCAGTATCTTCAAAAAGTTGTTTTATAGTCGAGGCACTTAATCTAACACTATCAGATTCTAAATCGTTTAAGCTAAAAATATCAAATAATAAATCGTCTTCATTGTAAGTCTGATTTTCTTTTAAGGTCTCATTTGTGTTATTTAAAGCATATGCTAAGATTTTTTTTGAATTATTATTGAATTCTTTTGTTATAAAATTTTTTTCAGCAAAACCGATAAATAACGGTACAATATAAAAAAAAGCAACAATTGCAAAACTACTTAAAAGGAATCTCGATAATACATTAATACTTTTATTATTAATAAAATTTGATTTTCTTTTAACAAATTTAATCTTCATAGCTTTATATTATATGGCAACAACTTCTTTAACTTCTGGTAAATAATGGCATAAGAGGTTTTGAACACCTTGCTTCAACGTCATGGTAGAACTTGGACATCCTGAGCAGCTTCCTTGTAATTGAACTTTTACTATTCCGTCTTTAAATTCCTTAAACTTTATGTCTCCACCATCTCTTGCTACTGCGGGTCTTATTTTTTCATCTAAAATTTTTACAATTTTTTTTTCAATTTCCTCTAAATTAATAATAGTTTCAGTTAAATTTTCACCAATTACAAATTCTTTACCCTCAGAATAAAAGTCATTAATAAATGAAATTACTATATGTTTTATATCTTCCCACTTAATTGAATCATTCTTATTTACTGAAATAAAATCTTCACCTAAAAATACTCCTTCGACTCCATTTATAGAAAATATGTTCTTAACTAGATCATTATCAATATCTTCTTTTTTTGTAATTTCATATGGGCCACTATTCGAAACTTTCTTACCTGGGAGAAATTTTAAAGAATTTGGGTTTGGAGTTATTTCAGTTTGAATAAACATAATTTATTTATAGTTATTATTTAAAGAATTAACACCTGATAATAAATTTTAGCTAAAAACCCACTATTTCTTTAATTTTTTTAATCTTTTTGGATGCAATTAAATCTGCTTTTTCGCAACCCTCTATAAGTGTTTTATCTAGATATGATTGATCATTTAATAGTTTTTTTATTTCTTGTGATATGGGCTCTATTTTATCGATTAAAACTTGTGATAAATTTTCTTTGAACTCTGAAAAATTTTTCCCTACAAATTTTTCTACTGAATTTTCTAGATTAGAATTTGTTAAACTTGAAAAGATACCAATTAAATTTTTTGCTTCCAATCTTTTATCAAGTTCTTTTACATTTGATGGCATGGGTAGTGGATCAGTTTTTGCTTTTTTAATTTTATTAATTATTTGATCTTTATCATCAGTCAAATTTATTCTACTCAAATCTGATGGTTCAGATTTACTCATTTTTTTTGATCCATCTTTAAGACTCATTATTCTTGAAAATTCTTTTTGAATCAGTGGTTCTGGAACTTGTAAAAAATTATCTACTTCAAAATCATTATTAAATTTTTGAGCTATATCTCTACATAACTCAAGGTGCTGCTTTTGATCATCGCCTACCGGCACATGTGTTGCATCATAAAGCAAAATATCAGCCGCCATTAGTACGGGGTAAGAATAAAGTCCAATGCTGGCTTTTTCTTTATCTTTACCGGCTTTTTCTTTAAATTGTGTCATCCTGTTCAGCCATCCCATTCGAGCCACACAACTCAGTATCCAGGCTGCCTCCGTATGAGCTGTCACACTTGATTGATTAAAAATAATGCTTCTTTTTGGATCAATTCCACTAGCAATAAAAGTTGCAACAGTCTCTCTAATGTTATTTTTTAATTCTTTAGGATCTTGCTTTACTGTAATTGCATGCAAATCAACTACACAAAAAATACAGTTGTTATCGGCATCATCATTTAATTCTACAAAATTTTTAATTGCTCCTAAATAATTTCCTAAATGAAGATTGCCAGTAGGCTGGACACCAGAAAAAATTTTTTTAGACATATAATTTAATACTTTAATTTAATATCACTCATTTTAAAAGCTTTGATCAAATATGAAGCAAATAAATAAAATAATAAAGCTAATACAACGCTAATTATTAAATATAGTGATTTAAAATTTTGATTAAATAATAGCTCATCTTGAAAACAAGTAATCAAAAAAATAAAAAATATACCCATAAGGATAGATGTAATAATTATTTTTATAAATCTTATTAAAAAAATCTTATTAAAATTAAAAAGACTTTTATTTTTTAGGAAAATAAATAATAATATGGCATTAAACCATGATGAGATGGTTGTTGCTATTGGAATTATAATAAACCCTATTTCATTAAAATAATAAACACTAATCACAATATTTAAAATAACTGATATTAAAGAAATATAAAAAGGCGTTTTAGTATCATGATTAGCAAAGAAGAAAATGGAAAAAACTTTTATTAATGAAAAAGCTGGAAGGCCCAAAGAGAAATAATAGAGAGCTTTACCAGAATTTATAACAGAAATCTCATCAAAAGAACCATATCCAAACAAAGCAGAAATAATTTGTTCGGAACCAATTAATAATGCAACAGATGCGGGAAGGCTTAAAAATAGACTTAACTCTAAAGCTTTATTTTGAATTAATAAAATTTTATTTTTTTTTTTTGATTGAATATGCTTTGAAAGTTGAGGTAGCACCACAACCCCAATTGCTATACCTGCAACTGCTAAATTTATTTGATAAATTCTATCAGCATAATACAAATAAGAAACTGCACTGGCTTGATAAGAAGCAATTATGGTTCCAATTAAAATATTAATTTGAGTTACTCCTGAAGCAAAAATGCTTGGCAAAAGTTTTTTAAAAAATATTTTTATCTTATTGTTAATTTCAATTTTAAAGTTAAATTTTAAAGAATAAAATTTACTCACAAATTTGTATAAAAAAATTAATTGTAAAATACCTGATAATGAAACTCCATAAGATAAATAAAAAACAAGCTGATCACCTAAAGATTTTGAAAAAAATAAAATTCCAATTAAGATTATATTTAAAATGATGGGTGCTGCTGAAGCAGCCGCAAACCTGTTATGTGAGTTTAAGATTGCAGAAAAAAATGAAGCCAAACAAATAAAAAATAAAAATGGAAAAGTTATTCGAGTTAAGTTTATTGCTAACTCCATCTTTTCAATATCATCAACAAATCCAGGGGCAATAATTGATACAAATACCGGCATCAAAATTTGAACAAAAAGTACTAAAAAAAATAATCCTAAAGATAAAATATTGAAAATATTATTGGCAAATTTATTTGATTGGGCCTTTCCTTTCATCATTTCTGCCGCATAACTTGGGACAAAGGCTGCATTAAAGGTTCCTTCAGAAAACAACCTTCTAAAAGTATTGGGAATTCTAAATGCTACAAAAAAAACATCTGCTAAAATGCCTGTACCAAGAAAAATAGCAATTAATATATCCCTCAAGTAACCGAGCAATCTACTTATTATGGTAAAAAAACCAAATGTACCGGTTGACTTAAGTAAGTTCATAAATCATATTAGTCCTAATTTTACCCTAATTGTATACCTTATTATCATAAATGAAAAAAACAAAGATTGATCATTACACAGACCAAGAAGCTCTTGATTTTCACAAAAATAAAAGACCTGGAAAGATTGAGATTATTTCTTCCAAAAATATGACTACCAAGCGAGATCTTGCATTAGCTTATTCTCCAGGGGTGGCCGCGCCTGTTAGAAAGATTAGTGAAAATCCTGAGGCCGCTTATGATTATACCAGTAAAGGAAATTTAGTTGCAGTAATAAGTAATGGTACAGCAATTTTAGGAATGGGTAATTTAGGTGCACTAGCCTCAAAACCCGTGATGGAAGGTAAGGCAGTTTTATTTAAAAGATTTGCTGATATTGATTCAATTGATCTGGAAATTGATTCCACCGATTCTGAAGAGATTATTAATTCAATTAAAAATTTTGCACCTAGTTTTGGTGGTATCAATTTAGAAGATATAGCAGCACCAGAATGTTTTATAATTGAACAAAGATTAAAAGAAATTTTAGATATCCCAGTTTTTCACGACGATCAACATGGAACTGCAATAATAACAACGGCTGCATTAATAAATGCACTAGATATTAACGGTAAATCAATTAAAGATATTAAAGTAGTTGTTAATGGAGCTGGAGCTTCCGCTATTGCATGCACTGAATTATTTAAAAATTCTGGTGTTCTGCAGGAAAATGTAATCATGCTTGATAGAAAAGGTGTAATTTATAAAGGCAGAACAGAAGGAATGGATCAGTGGAAGTCTAGACATGCAAATGAAACAAGCCTACGAACGCTTGAAGAGGCGATAAATGGTGCAGATGTTTTTTTAGGACTATCAGCAAAAGGTGCTCTAAAAAAAGAATTAGTTAAAACGATGGCTAAAAACCCTATTATTTTTGCATGTGCCAATCCAGATCCAGAAATTACCCCAGAAGAAATTAATGAGGTTAGAGATGATGCCATTATTGCAACTGGAAGATCCGATTATCCTAATCAGGTAAACAATTTAATCGGTTTTCCATATATTTTTAGAGGTGCTTTAGATGTTAGATCAAAAACAATTAATGAGGAAATGAAAGTTGCAGCTGCTAAAGCTATTGCTAATTTAGCAAGAGAGGATGTTCCAGATGAAGTTGTTGCAGCGATGGGTGGCGAGAGACCACATTATGGAAAAGACTATATAATACCATCAACGTTTGACCCAAGATTAATAAGTGTTATCCCAGCTGCTGTTGCGAAAGCTGCCATGGACACTGGAGTTGCAAGAAAAAAAATAGATGACTTTGAGTCTTATAAAGAACAACTTAAGCAAAGATTAGATCCAACTGTAACTATCATGCAAGGTATTAATTCATACATTAAAAAAAATCAAAAAAAAATTGTGTTTGCGGATGGTGAAGATGAAAACACTCTTAAAGCAGCAATAGCATTTAAAAATTCAAAATTAGGAATTCCAATTTTAATAGGTAAAGAGAAAAAAATAAAAGAGCAAATAAAAAAAATTGGTTATAGTGAAAATTTTGATATTGAAATTGTAAATTCTAAAGATGAAATAAAAAGAAATAAATATGTAAAACATTTATTTCAAAAATTACAAAGAGAACAGGGTTTATTAGAACGTGACTGTGATCGACTTGTAAGAAATGATAGAGTTGTATGGGCGACTTGCATGGTTGCTTGTGGTGATGCAGATGGCGCTGTAACAGGAAATACCAGACGTTTTGGAGCATCTCTTGAAAAAATTGGACAAGTAGTTGATGTTAGAGATGGAGAAATTATGTTTGGATTAAATATGGTAGTACACAAAGGCAAAACAATTTTTGTTGGAGATACAAGTGTTCATGAATATCCCACATCAGAGCAATTAGCCGAAATAGCTATTTCTACAGCGCGGGTTGTTAGACTTTTTGGTTTTGATCCAAAAGTTGCTTTTGTATCGCATTCAACGTTTGGTCAGCCTCTTACAAGTCGAACAAAACACATAAGAAAAGCAGTTGATATTTTAAAAGAAAAAAAAGTAGACTTTGAATTTGACGGCGATATGCAACCAGATGTAGCTTTAAACTCAGAATATGAAGAACTCTATCCTTTTTCAAAAATTGTTGGAAAAGCAAATATTTTAATTATGCCAGGTCAACATAGCGCTGCAATATCTTATAAAATGATGAAAACATTGGGGGATACAAAAGTAATTGGACCTTTATTAATTGGTCTTGGCCTACCAATTGAAATTGCGCCATTGAGAACATCAACATCAGAAATAATTAATTTAGCCTCTATTGCTGCCTATTCAGCAGATGTGATTAATTATAATAAATAAAATTTATTCTTTTTGAATTCTCAAGTCCTCAACAAGTAAAATACTTGCAATAACGTCCTCGACGTCAGCTATTTCTTTAGCCTCGCTTATGATTAAATCTTTTTCTTCAGAGGTAATAGCAATCCCATAAACATAGATTTTTTTATTATAAGTATCAATTTGATAATTAGTTGCTTTAATGTTTTTATTCAAAATTATAGATGTCCGAAATTGCGAAGTAATAATAACATCTTTTGCAGAACGCATAAAATTGAATTTTTCTTTGATTTTAATATCATTTCGTACTGACCGTACACCCTTTGTTTCCCAAGCTAGTTTAGTTAATTTCAATTTTTCTTCTGGACCATCCACCTTCCCAGTAATAAAAATTCTTCCATCAAGCACTTTTGTTTTTACTGATATAAGATATTTTTTATTTGTAACAATAATCCTACTTGCTAAATTTTTTTGCATAATTGAGTCATCAATTTGAGTTCCAATACTTCTAGGATCCAAAGCTACAGACACGCCAGTCCCAAAAATTCCTTGTGATGAGACACCAACACAGCTTGAAAAAATAGTTCCAATTAAAATTATAAATATATATTTAGTTTTCATCTTTTATTTTTAAACAATAATTATAAATTTCTTTTTTTGATATATCTCTATTTTGACTAATAATAAGAGTTATTTCTTTTACACTTAATTTATTAATCATTTTTTTTATATTAACCTTATCTGATTCACTTAGTTCATG
>Ga0209709_10001504_pt1 | contig 21466 bp, 19 predicted proteins | sample ArcticOcean_MG_C_2_FD_187435 | JGI IMG/M metagenome (GOLD analysis project Ga0209709, IMG submission 187435) | Marine microbial communities from western Arctic Ocean - ArcticOcean_MG_CB4_136 (SPAdes) (version 2) | ecosystem: Environmental > Aquatic > Marine > Oceanic | place: Arctic Ocean...
AATTATGGTGTTTATCTGTAGCGACTTTTTTTACAGGTTTTTTATCTTTTTACTTTATCAAAATGTTAATTATTTCAATTGACTTTAAAGAAAGAAGTGAAGGAGCAGATGAAATTTATATTTGGATACCTCAAACAACAGTAGCAATAGGATCAACAATATTTTTTATTTGTGTATTACATAATTTTATTTTGTTAATTTCTAAAAATTTTTTTAAATAGTATGCCCGAATTATTTTTAATAATATTCTTTATATCGATTTTGCTAATATTTTTAGGTAGCGGAGTGTGGGTAGCTATAAGCATGGTGGGAGTTTCAGCAATTGGTATGTTGATTTTTACCACTAGACCTGTCGGAGATGCTATGGCAACAACAATTTGGGGAACGAGCTCTTCTTGGACTTTGACTGCTTTACCATTATTTGTCTGGATGGGAGAGATATTATATCGAACTAAATTATCTGAAAATTTGTTTAAAGGCTTAGCTCCCTGGCTGTCACGTCTACCTGGAGGATTAATCCATGTTAATGTTGTTGGTTGTGCTTTATTTGCAGCAATTTCTGGTTCGTCTGCAGCTACAGTTGCTACAGTTGGAAAAATGTCTATTCCAGAATTAAGAAAAAGAAAATATCCCGAAAAGCTTTTATTAGGAAGTTTAGCAGGATCTGGAACTTTAGGACTTTTAATACCACCTTCTATTATATTAATTATTTATGGAGTAACAGTACAAGAATCAATTGCTAAACTTTTTATCGCTGGAATCATTCCAGGAATTATGCTTGCAATTTTTTTTATGCTTTATGTTATTTCGTGGTCTATCCTTAATAAAGAAAGCATGCCGCAAATTAAAGAAAGGTTTTCTTTTTCGAAAAAAATTAAAGATTCTATGCAGCTAATTCCAATTATTGTATTAATTACCTCTGTTATTGGATCTATATATGCAGGTGTTGCAACAGCTACAGAAGCAGCTTCTTTAGGAGTTGTGGGTGCTTTAATTTTATCTTTCTTTCAAAAAAGCTTAAATAAAGAGACTTTTAAACTATCATTGCTAGGAGCAACAAAAACTTCATGTATGATTGCATTTATTTTAGCAGGATCTTCATTTTTGGCTTTAGCTATGGGTTTTACTGGCTTACCTAGAAATCTAGCAATTTGGATAAATGAAATGAATTTGTCCCCTTATGTATTAATTTTTGTTTTAACTATATTTTATATAATTCTTGGAATGTTTTTGGATGGTATTTCTGCAGTAGTATTAACCATGGCAATTATAGAACCCATGATAAGACAAGCCGGTTTCGATATGATTTGGTTTGGTATTTTTTTAGTTATTGTAGTAGAAATGGCACAAATCACTCCTCCTGTTGGATTTAATTTATTTGTACTTCAAGGAATGGCTAATAGAGATATGGGATTCATCGCTAAAAGCGCATTTCCACTTTTTTTATTAATGGTGTTGGCTGTTTTTGTAATTATTCTTTTTCCAGAAATAGCATTATGGCTTCCAAGCCAAATGATACAGTCTATTAAATAAAAGGATTATAAGCCCATTGAAGAATAGCCTGTCTTTGCCTTCTTCTGCAGTGTATGTCGCCTTGCTCACAGTTTTTTTTAATTGCAGTAACATGACGTGTGAAGTTTTTCCATCTTTTTATTTGAATGGCATCTATGTGTAAAATTCTTCTTCCCTTTGTAAACCTACAATACCACTGAAACCACCCAAGAGGATCTTCTTTAAAGATCCATCCTTTATCAACCCAATGTTTTCTTGACAAACCAGCTTTTACTCTAAAATAATTATTTTCTATATCAAATTTTTTACTAAGTTTAGCTTTTACAAACCATGATTTTGGATATTCTTTTAATTTTCCCTCAAAGTAGGAGCCACCAAAAACTCCTAGCTCTAACATTTTTTTAGGACTTAGTTGGGGTTTAAATATTTTATATAAGTAATCTATTTCCGTAGATTTAACGGGTTTCATTTTATTTATTTTCAATCAGTTCTTTCAGCTCTTCATATTCTTCACATTCGCAACCTTGAAGAACACTTAATCTTTTTTTAGCTAAATCCATTCTATTTGTTTCAACATAAAGTTCACCTAAATATTCATTTATACCTAAATGCCCAGCATCAATCTCAAGACCTTTAAGATAATAATTTTCTGCTTTTTCAAAGTTCCCTATTTTTCTTAAGGTGAATCCAAGATAATTTAAAATATCAGCATTTTTTCGATCTTTTTTGTATGCGTTTTCAAGTTTATCGTACGCCTTAATGTATAATTTTTTTGCTTTTTCAAGTTTATTTTTTTTTTCCAATTTTTTAGCTTTATAAATTAAGTTTTTTGCACTTTTGTACAAATTATTTTTACTTGAAATTCCACTACCATCACTACCACTTGAATCGGAACCTGCAGCGTGTGAGAAATTAAAATTATTTAATAAAAAAAATAAAATTAAAAAATTAATAAAAAGTTTGATATTTAATTTTGAAAACAACATTTAAATTTTTTATATGAATTTTTTCATTTTATCTAATGGCATTAAAGTCACACCACACAGTAAAAGACCATCCTTAATTTCTCTAGCAGTATTGACAGCTTTCATTTCATCTCCATGGACACAGACTGAATCAATTTTGCATGGTATTTGTTTACCAGAAAAACAATTTATGGATTGATTTTTTATCATTTTAATAACATGTTGCTTAGCAATTTCAGGATCTGTAATCATTGCATTATTTTTTGATCTTGAGACTAAGTCCCCACTGTCTTCATAATTTCTATCTGCAAATATTTCTACAGCAACCTTCATTCCAAATTTTTTCCCAGCTTTTTCCATTTCCGATCCAGTTGGAACTAAAAATATTAAATCTTTATTAGTTTTTATTATAGATTTAGAAATAATTTCAGCCAATTCATAATTCTCACAGGCCATATTGTTGAGAGCACCATGTGGTTTAATATGAGTTACTTTTGTTTCTTTATTTTGTGCAATTTCAGAAAGTATATTTATTTGTTCAGTAATTAATTTTGTAACTTCTGTAGGAGACAAATTAAGCCTTTTCCTTCCAAAATTTTCTCTGTCCTTAAAAGAAGGGTGTGCACCTATACTAACGCTATTTTTTTTTGATATTTCTATGGTTTTCTCCATAGTTGGTTTATCACCAGCATGGTAACCACAAGCTATATTTGCTGAATTTACAATATTTAGCAGCAAAGGGTCATTTTCAATTGAATGTAATTTCGAATTTTCCCCTAAATCACAATTAATATTAATTTCCATCTTTTAAATCCTTAGTTTATTTAATAAGGAATAATAATTATTATATCAATTTATGTTAAAGAAACTAAGTAATATTGGAGATTCGGCAATAGTTTGTGATTTTGGTAATGAAGTAAATGAATCAGTTAATAACGAGGTAATTAAACTATTTCATTATATAAAAAAACAAGCTTTATCAGGAAAAATAGAAGGTATTTTAAACTGCACACCTTCTTACAACAAATTAATAATTAGTTTTGATTTACAAAAAATAAATTCAAAAAAAGTATGTGAAATAATAAGTTCAACTAAATTTGATAGTTTAAGCTTTGATAAAAAAAAAAAGAAATGGATTATTCCTATTTGTTATGATTTTGAAATGGATTTAACAAATATGAGTAAAGAATTAAAATTAGATAAAGAAGAGATAATTAACATACATTTAAATTCGATTTTTTTTATTTATATGATTGGTTTTGTTCCAGGTCATCCTTTTATGGGTGATTTAAATCCTAAACTTTTTTTAAACCGCTTAAAAACTCCAAGAGTTAAAGTGCCAGCGGGTTCAGTTGGAATTGTTGAAAAGTTTTGTAACATTTATCCTTACGAAAGTCCTGGTGGTTGGAATATTATTGGACGAACACCAACCAAGCTTTTCAATAACAAAGATAATATTAAACCTTGTCTTTTGACGCCTGGAGATACTTTAAAATTTAAATCTATTTCTAAAGAGGAGTTTAATAATACTATTAATGAATAATTGTTTTTTTAAAGTTTTAAGATCTGGGGTTAACACAACCTTTCAAGACAAAGGACGTTTTGGATTACAGCATCTAGGTGTACCCCCAGGAGGATGTATGGATTTTAAATCTTTTTTATTTGCTAACATACTCCTAGGTAATAAAGACAATTGCGGCGCCATAGAATTTGCATATCAAGGACCTTTATTAAAATTAATTAATGGTAAAACTAAAATTGTCGTAACAGGTGATGTTTATTTTAAAATAATTAATTCAAATAATGAGATAATAGATGGTGAGTGTAATAGAACTTATGATTTAATGGAAGGTGATCAAATTGATATTTTAGCTACTAACAAATCTGTGTATGGGTATCTGTCAGTCGAAGGAGGTTTTAAAATTGAATCTTTTTATAGTAGCGTGTCTACATTAGTAAAAGCTAAAATTGGACCCAACAATGGATGCAAAATTGCTAACAATGATACAATAATAATCAATAGAGATAGAAAAAGTAAAAAAAATTTAAAAGTTTATATTTCTATTCCAACTAATAATGTAATTAGAGTTTTAAGAGGACCACAGTATAAATATTTTTCTGAAGAGAGTAAAAAAATATTTTTTTCTCAGTTGTATAAAATAACAAATTTAACTGACCGCATGGGCATGAGATTAGAAGGGCCAGTTTTAAACAATATTGTTAATACAAATATTAGATCAGAAGGAATCACTAAAGGTGCGATACAAATCCCTGCAGATGGTCAACCAATTATATTATTATCAGACCACCCTACAATTGGTGGCTATCCTAAAATAGCAAACGTAATAACAGCAGATTATGATTTGTTAGTACAAAAAACTCCTGAGACAAATATTGCATTTAAGTGTATAGATCTTGAGGAAGCTGAAAGTTTAAACAAGTATAGACATAATAATATTTTGAAAATTACAAAAAATATTAGAGAAATAAAGTGATATTTTTAAACAAAATTCCTGGTTCGATATTAGTATTTTTGGGAGCTATTTGCTTAAGCTTTGGAGGAATTATAGTAAAATCATTTGAAGGGGCCAACCTCTGGCAAATTCTTTTTTGGAGACAATTCTTTTTTATTATAACTGTAGCCTTATACTTACTTTTTACATATAAAAAAAATTTTTTTAGCACATTTTATAAATCAGGTTTCCCTGGCCTGATAGCTGGAATTTTTTTGGGAGCTGGATTTGCTTCCTATGTATTTGCAATGTATTACACCACAGTCGCAAACACTCTATTTATCATTACGACAGAAACAATTTTTTTAGCATTATTTGGTTTTATTTTTTTAAAAGAAAAAATTAATTTAATCACTTTTATCTCAATTTTACTAGGAATGTCAGGTGTATTATTGATTGTTGGTAGCTCTCTATCTATACAAACCTCCGAACAATTTCTTGGAAATCTAGTAGCATTTATTATGCCAATTTCTTTTGCAGTTTTAATAATTATTGTCAGAAAATATCCTAGTGTAGATATGGTTCCAGCTCAATTTACAGCAGGAGTTTGTGCTGCAATAATTGGTTATTTAGTGGCAGGAAAACTATCAGTTTCGCCAAACGATCTTTTTTTAGGTTTTTTAGCCGGCACTTTTCAAATTGGTTTTGGTTTTATTTTAATTACAGTTGGATCGAAAACCACTCCTGCAGCAGTTGTAGGGATAATGATGTTAACAGAGGCGGTGCTAGGACCTATTTGGGCTTTGCTATTTATTAACGAAATACCACCATCAAGCGTCATTATTGGTGGAGGAATTATTATTTTTGCAATTTTATTTGAATTTTTGTTAAGTAGAAAAAAATAATAACTTTATTATTTGACATTCAATAATATCTAGCAGAGACTATTATTAATACGGGAGAGACCAATTTATTTGGCGCCGAAGGAGCAACAACCCAGGAAACTCTCAGGCAAAAGGACCGTACATAATAACTCTGGAAAGCAGGCTTAGCCTCACCGAAGGAGCAAATCTCTCAGGTAAAAAGACAGATGGGGATTATTAAGAGTTATTATGGAAACACAAAAAACAGCTTTATACGAATACCACAAAAGCCTTGGTGCAAAATTTGTTCCTTTCGCTGGTTATCAAATGCCAGTTCAATATACTTCTGGGATTATAGAAGAACACAAACTAACAAGAAGTAAAGCAGGCCTATTTGATGTTTCCCATATGGGACAACTTTTTATAGAAGGCGGTTCTAATCTATCAATAGAATTAGAAAAAATTATTCCTATAGATTTAAAAAATATTAAACTTAACCAGTCTAAATATTCTTTTCTTACAAATGAGAATGGAGGTATTTTTGATGACCTTATAGTTACGAAAATAGAAAAAGGTTTTATTGTAATTTTAAATGCAGCATGTAAAAAAAATGACTATAAAATATTTAAAGATGCTCTTTGTAATAAATTTAAACTTGTGCTTTATGAAGACTTATCCCTCCTTGCTTTGCAAGGACCCAAGGCTGTAGAAATCTTGGAAAGTGTAACTAAAGGAGTTTCTTCTCTTAAGTTTATGAATGGAAGTGATTTTTCTTATCTTGAAAAAAAAATTTATATTACAAGATCAGGATATACAGGAGAAGATGGTTTTGAAATTTCTTTATCAAACAAAATAGTTGAAAAGTTTGCAAAAGTCCTAGTATCTAAAGGAGCACAACTGATAGGTCTAGGTGCTAGAGACACTTTAAGACTAGAAGCCGGACTATGTTTGTATGGACATGATATTAATGAAACAACAACACCAGTAGAGGCAAATCTTCAATGGGCAATATCAAAAAGAAGAAGAGAAGAAGGTGGATTTTTAGGATATAATAAAATCAAGTCAAATATTAATGGTCACTTGTCCCGTTTAAGGGTGGGTATAAAACCAATGGGAAAAATTATAGCAAGAGAAGGTGCAAAGATATTTTCTAAAGATAAAAATGAGATTGGGTCAATAACTAGTGGAACTTTTGGACCCAGTGTAAATGGACCTATTGCAATGGGTTATGTAAAGTATGATTTTACAAAACCTGGAACCAAAATCCTTTTGGAAGTTAGAGGAAAAAAACACGAAGCAAGTGTTGTTCAACTTCCTTTTTATAAAAAAAACTATGTGAGGTAAAAATGAGTGATGTTAAATTTTCAAAAGAACACGAATGGATTAAATTAGAAGGAGATACTGCAATAATAGGAATTACTAAGCACGCCACTGAAATGTTAGGCGATATTGTTTTTGTAGAACTACCTGAAAAAGGCACTTCCATAGAAAAAGATGGTAATGCAGGGGTGGTTGAGTCAACAAAAGCTGCAAGTGACGTATATACACCTGTTTCTGGACAAGTTGTTGAGTGCAATCAATCAATAGTTGAAGATCCTTCAAAAATTAATTCTGATCCTGAAAATGAAGCTTGGTTTTTTAAATTAAAAATTAAAGATAAGTTAGAAATGAATTCTTTAATGAACAAAGAGGAATATGATAAATTTGCAAAAGAGGATATTAATTAAATGCTAAAAAGCGCCCAAAAAGACTTTATTCAAAGACATATAGGCCCCTCAAAACATGAGCAAAAAATTATGCTTAAAGAATTAGGCTATAAAAGCTTGGATGAGTTAATTTTAAAAACTGTACCAGAAAAAATTTTATTAAAGGAAAATCTTAGTATTGGTGATCCTAATTCAGAATATAAAGCACTAAGAAAACTAAAAAATATTTCTAAAAAAAATAAAGTTTACTCAAATTTCATTGGAATGGGTTATTATGGAACTTATACTCCGTATGTAATATTAAGGAATATTTTAGAAAACCCAGGATGGTATACTTCTTACACACCTTATCAACCTGAAGTCGCTCAAGGAAGACTAGAAATGTTGTTAAATTTTCAACAAATGATAATAGATTTTACAGGAATGGATATTGCCAACGCATCACTTTTAGACGAAGGAACGGCAGCAGCAGAAGCTATGGGTTTAAGTTACAGAATATGTAAACAAGATATAAAAAAAGTTTTTGTTTCAAAAAACTGTCACCCTCAAACTATTGATGTTATTAAAACACGAGCTGAACCATTAGGTTTAAAAATAATTGTGGGAGATGAAGATAAAGACATTAATGAAGATATTGTTTGTGGTATTATTCAATATCCTGGAACTTTAGGCGATATAAAAGACCCAAGTGAAGTTATTAGCAAAATACACAAAAAAAATGGAAAAGCAGTTTTAGTTTGTGACCTATTATCTCTTGCCAAACTTAAAACACCTGGAGAATTAGGTGCTGACATAGCGGTAGGAAGTTCACAACGCTTTGGTATTCCAATGGGTTATGGAGGTCCACACGCAGCATTCTTTTCTACAAAAGATGAATTCAAGAGATCAATGCCAGGAAGAATAGTTGGTGTTTCAGTAGATAGACATGGCAATAAAGCTTTTAGATTGGCCTTACAAACGAGAGAACAACATATAAGAAGAGACAAAGCTACAAGTAATATTTGTACTGCCCAGGCTCTACTTGCAATAGTTTCAGCTGCTTACGCTGTATACCATGGACCAGAAGGAATAAGAAAAATAGCAGAAAGCGTTTCACAGTTAACGAAAAATTTTGCTGATAAATTAAAGCAATCAGGCTATGAACTTTATTCAGATTATTTTTTTGACACTGTTACTATAAAAACTTTAGATAAAACTGATAAGATTTATAAAAACGCTCTAGATCAACAAGTAAATATTAGGAAAGTTAATGCTCAAATGTTATCAGTTTCATTTGATGAAAGAAAAAATGTTTATAGAGCAAATCAACTATTAAAAATTTTTAATTGTTCAGAAACGATTAAAGAAACAATGAATGAAAGTTTATCAAACTTACCTAAAAATTTATTAAGAACTTCAACTTACTTGAAGCATCCAGTTTTTAACACCTATCATTCTGAAACAGAAATGCTTAGATATTTAAAAAAATTAGAAGACTCCGATATTGCATTGAATAGATCAATGATAGCTCTAGGTTCATGTACAATGAAATTAAATTCAGTTTCAGAAATGATACCAGTAACATGGAAAGAATTTTCGCAACCTCACCCATTTTCTCCCATCGAACAAATGGATGGTTATCGAGAACTTTTCACTGACCTAAAAAATTGGCTCAGATCAATAACAGGCTTTTCTGGTGTTTCTTTACAACCAAACGCAGGAGCGCAAGGAGAATTTGCAGGTTTAATGGTAATTAAAAAATATCACGAAAAAAATGGTCAAAAAAAAAGGAATGTTTGTTTAATACCCAGCTCTGCACACGGCACCAATCCAGCTAGCGCACAAATGGTTGGTATGAAAGTTGTTGTAGTTAATTGTGATCAACTCGGAAATGTTGATTTTGAAGATTTAGAAAAAAAAGTAAAAGAATATTCGGATAGTTTAGCTGCGCTTATGGTTACATATCCATCAACCCATGGTGTTTTTGAAGAAAAAATAATAGATATTTGTAATTTGATACACGAACATGGAGGTCAAGTTTATATGGATGGCGCAAACCTAAACGCATTAGTTGGCATTGCCAAGCCAGGAAATTTTGGTCCTGACGTTTGTCACATCAATCTACACAAAACATTCTGTATACCACATGGAGGTGGAGGGCCAGGAATGGGGCCAATAGCTTGTAAAAAACACTTAGAGATTTACTTGCCAAGTCATTCGATCATCGGTGATTGTGGACCAGCGACTGGAATAGGAGCGGTCTCAGCAGCGCCATGGGGAAGCTCTAGTATTCTTTCTATATCTTGGATGTATATTAAAATGATGGGATCAGAAGGTTTAAAACTTGCTACCCAAAATGCAATTTTAAATGCTAATTATATAGCTCATAAACTAAAAGACCATTTCCCTATTCTATACAAAGGAAAAAATGGAAATGTAGCTCACGAATGTATTATTGATCTTAGAAAAATTAAAAGCGAAACTGGCATAACAGAAGAAGATATAGCAAAGAGGCTTATAGACTTTGGGTTTCATGCACCAACAATGTCATGGCCCGTTCCCGGTACAATTATGATAGAACCAACTGAAAGTGAAAGTTTAACTGAAATCAATCGTTTTTGTGAAACATTAATAAAAATTAAAAAAGAAATCGATAAAGTAAAGAATGGTGAGTTCGATAAAATTGACAATCCTTTAAAAAATGCACCTCACACACATGTTGAGCTTACTGCCAATGAATGGAATCATAAATATGATAGAGAAACTGCTGCCTATCCATCTGCGGCTTTAAAATCTTATAAGTATTGGCCACCTGTTGCTAGAGTGGATAATGTTTATGGTGATAAAAACCTTTTCTGTTCTTGTCCAGCAATGGATGAATATAAAAAAGAAACAGCAGCCTAAAAAACTTTATATATGAAGATAGCTGTAATAGGTTCTGGTATATCAGGATTAAGCATATCCCATTTTTTATCCAAAAAACACAGGGTAGATTTATTTGAAAAAAATAATCATTTTGGAGGCCACTCATTTACCTTTGATGTTAAAGAAAATAATTTAAATGAAATGATACCACTTGACCTGGGTTTTATAGTATTTAATAAAAGTACTTATCCCAACTTAATAAAATTTTTTCACGATCTAGATGTAGATTATGAAAAGAGCAATATGTCGTTTGCTGTTTCAGTAAAAAATTCGAATATTGAGTATTCAGGAAGTGGAATCAAAGGTGTTTTTGCAAACAAGTCAAATTTTTTTAATTTATATTTTTTAAAAATGATAAAAGAAATTATTTTTTTTTATAAAGAAGCAGAAAAAATTAAAATAAATGCACATAAAGACAAAACCTTGGGAGAGTTTTTAAAGTCAAGAAAATTTTCTAATTATTTTAAAGATTTTCACATTATTCCTATGGTAGCTGCTATTTGGTCTATACCATCTAACTTAGCAGAAAAAATGCCAATGGACTTATTTTTAAATTTTTTTAAAAACCATGGTCTTTTTAAAATCAAAAATAGACCTCAATGGTATACTGTGACTGGAAGAAGTAAAGTATACGTAAATAAAGTTTTAGCAACTCTTAGTGGGGAACATTTTAAAAATCATGAAATTAAGAATGTTAGTAGAAGTAAAAATGGAATAAAATTATACTACGGTTCATCAAACGAGTATTTAGATTACGATAAGGTAGTTTTTGCTACGCACGCTAATGAAGCTTTAAAGCTAATAGAAGATCCAACAGAAAATGAAAAGTCTATCTTAAGCAATTTTAAATATAAAAAAAATATAGCTTTTCTTCATACCGACACAAACTTTATGCCTGTTAACAAAAAGGTATGGTCTAGTTGGAACTCTATTTTGGATAGCAAAAATGTTAATAACAACTGTTTAACATATTGGCTTAACATGTTGCAAAATCTAAAAACTAAAAAAAATTATTTTTTAACATTAAATCCAAACATAACAATAGAGTATAAAAAGATAATTAAAAAAGTAGAATTTACTCACCCATTTTATGATTTAGAGACTATTAAATCTCAAAAAAATTTACCTCAATTGCAGGGGAAAAATAATACTTGGTTTTGTGGAAGTTATTTTGGTTATGGGTTTCACGAAGATGGGTTAAAATCATCATTAAATATAGCAGACCAAATATGAATAATTTCACTTCATGTATATATTCTGGACTGATAACTCACAAAAGATTTAAACCTAAGAAGCACTTTTTTACTTATAAAACATTTTCTTTATTCATAGATCTAAACGAAATAGAAGATATTGAAAAAAAAATTAGTTTTTTTTCATTCAATAAATTCAATATTTTAAGTTTTTATAATGCTGATCATGGACTACGCGATGGTAGCTCTATAATAAATTGGATAAAAAAAATATTGTCAAAAGAGAAAATAAACATTGATGGTATAAAAATTAAGTTGCTTTGTTTCCCAAGATTTTTTGGTTATGTTTTTAATCCTTTAAGCGTTTTCTATTGTTATGATAAAAATTCATGTCTTAAGGCAGTGCTTTATGAAGTAAAAAATACTTTTAGTGAGCAGCACACTTATATCTTTCGAACCAAACCATCAGAAGACATTATTTTACATAAATGTAACAAGAAATTTTATGTCTCTCCATTTATCGAAATGAAAACATTTTACAACTTTAGATTGTCAAAACCTCGAAGCACCATAAGTGTAATTATAAAACAGAATGATACTGTCGGACCGTTGATTGTGGCTAAACAAGTAGGAAAAAGAATTAGATTAAATAGCAAAAACCTGCTTTGGCAATTTTTAAAACATCCTCTTATGTCATTTAAAGTGATTTTAGCGATACACTTTGAAGCATTTAGATTATTCACAAAAGGTATTAAGTTAGTAAGAAAAAATACTAAAATTAAAAACAATATATCTTTAGAAAAATAATGAAATTAAATATAAATCATTTAGCAGACAAATTTATTTTTTGGAATTTAAAAAAAATTTCATATGGGTATTTAGAGCTAGTGGACTCCAAAGGAGACAAATATTTTTTTGGTAATAAAGAAAGTTTTTTAAAGGCCAATATAAAAATTAATGACCCAAATTTTGCTTCAAAATTATTAAGAAAAGGAAGCAGCGGCTTGGGCGAAAGTTATATTAATAATGAATTTGAGACAAATGATTTGCCAGCTTTAATAGAATTAAGTGCAAGAAATATTAATGTAACCTATAAATTTTCTGGGTTGCTTAAAATAAATTTTATCGAGCATATCTTAAATAAAATTATTTTTGCAAACACAAGAGAAAGGAGTAAAAAAAATATATCCGCACACTATGATCTGGGTAATGAATTTTTTTCTGTATGGTTAGATAAAACCTTAACCTATTCGTGTGGTATTTTTAATTCGACTAATGAAAGTTTAGAAAATGCTCAAATAAACAAGTATAACAAATTGATTGACCTAATTAAACCTAAGCCTGGAAGTACTTTATTGGAAATAGGATGTGGCTGGGGAGGTTTTGCTGAACAAATTTCTAAAAATTATGATGTTAAATTAGACTGCATTACAATTTCAAAAGGACAGTATGAATTTACTAGTGAAAAAATAAAACGTCTAGGCCTGAATCACAAAGTTAATATTAAGTTACTAGACTACAGAGATGTTAACAAGAAGTACGATAATATTATTTCCATCGAAATGATAGAAGCAGTGGGAGAAAAATATTTAAGTGGTTATTTTAATGCTATAAAGAAAAATTTAACTACAGAAGGACGAGCAGCAATACAGTCAATCGTAATAAATGATAATTTGTACGATCGCTATAGAACGAAAGAAGATTTTATTCAAAAATTTATTTTTCCAGGTGGTTTTTTACCATCTTTAAAATCTCTAAAAAAATTATCTTCAAACTCTGGATTGATAATTGATAGTCATAACTTATACGGAGAACATTATTCCAATACCTTACAAAGATGGAGGAAAAGATTTTTAAACTCGTGGCAACAAATATCTAAACAAGGTTTTAATATGCATTTTAAAAATATGTGGGATTTTTATTTATCTTACTGTGAAGCTGGATTTAAGTCTAAAAATATAGATTTAATACAGTTTTCTTTGTGTAATAAATAATTAAATATGAAAAATATATTTATAATAATAATTGCTGTTTTATTAACTAGCTGCGTAGGAAACAAAATGAAACCAACTGACTTTAAAGACCAAGAGCCAAAACTAATTATAGAGGAATATTTATCTGGCAGCGTTAAGGCATGGGGAATATTACAAAATAGATCAGGTAAAGTAACAAGACAATTTTCTGCAGATTTAAATGGAAAATGGGATGGTAAACAGTTAATTCTTGATGAAAAATTCAACTGGTCTGATGGAGAAATTCAAACAAGACAGTGGAAAATCAATAAAATAGACGAACATAATTATGAAGGAACTGCTGGGGATGTTGTTGGAACAGCAAAAGGTTATTCATATGGACCAGCATTTAAATTTGAATATGTTTTACTGGTCCCCGTCAAAGGTAAAGAAATGAAGATTACTTTTGATGATTGGATTTTCAAACAAGATGATAAAGTTGCAATTAATAGAGCAACTATGACAAAATTTGGTATTAAAGTTGCTGAACTTACAGTGATGTTTGTAAAAAATTAAAGTCTTAACGTTTGACTCCTTTATCTACTAGAAACAGGTACAGTCGATAAGGAAGTATTCTCAACAATTTAAGAATAGTAGTTAATGTTTTAGGAAAAGTTATTTCAAAAGCACTACTTTTGATCAAACCATTATACATTTTATCAGCTGCATATTCTGGTGATTTTATAAAAGGCATATTAAAAGTATTTTTATCAGTTAAAGCTGTTTTAATGAAGCCCGGAGACACTAAAGAAATTCTTACATTATATTTTTTAAAATCAAAATATAAACTCTCAGTTAAATTTGTCAAAGCAGCTTTAGAGGGACCGTAACCGGTAGAATTAGGCAAACCTCTATAAGCAGCAATAGAAGAAACGATAGAAATATGTCCTTCTTTTCTACTTTTAAAATAATCTTCAACAGATTTAATACAATTTAAAACACCAAAAAAATTAACATCCATAATTTTTTTTATTTGATCTTTGTTAATCTCTTTTTCTGCTTTTGGGTCATATGCACCACTACAAAAAACACATAGATCAATATCTTTATATTTGTTTAAAATATTTAAAAATGTTTCTTTTACTTTTTCGCTGTCAGTAACATCTAAAGGAAAAGATGATATATTCTCATTTTGAGCAATCTTATCAAGTAATTCTTTTCTACGTGCAGATATAGCTACCAGCCAATTTTGTTTAGCAAATTTTTCAGCTAAAGCTTTTCCTATGCCACTGCTAGCTCCTGTTATCCATATATTCTTTGTCATTATGTTAATTTTTCTTTTTGTCTTACATTATAGTATAAAAATATGCGTCAAGATAGTAATAGACCTAACAGAAATTAACGAATACTAAATTATCTCGATATTTTAAAAATTATGAAAAAAAAATATATTATATTTGGAGCTAACGGCTCAATTGGTTCTTCTTTAGTACAACAGCTTTATCATGATAAATTTGATTGTCATCTAGCTGGAAGAAACGAAACCGAATTGGTAAAAATTGCTCAAAAATATAATTATACATACTCCGTCTGCGATGTATTGAAAATAGATTTTACAAAAAACTTGGAAAAAGATTTAGAAGAAGTAGAGATTTTGGGAATAGCGTATTGCGTAGGTTCAATTGATATAAAACCTTTTAAGCTTACAAAACAAAGTGATTTTGTTTCTAGTTTTGTTCTTAATCTCGTTGCGGTTACAGATATAATTAGAACCTTCCAGGATAATCTAAAAAATAACAAAGGTTCTGTAGTTTTGTTTTCTACAGTAGCAGCTAAAAAAGGTTTTATTAATCATAGCATTATTTCTTCATCAAAAGCTGCTATCGAAGGTTTGACTGTAGCTCTAGCAGCGGAATTAGCCCCTAATATTAGAATAAACTGTATAGCTCCAAGCTTAACTAAATCTAAAATAGCAAGTTCAGTAATTAGAAATTCTACAATTGAAAGTTCTATAGCCAAGATGCATCCTTTAAAACGAATTGGAGAGGGTGTTGATTCGGCAAATTTAGCAAATTTTTTGTTAAAAGACACAAGCTCTTGGATTACAGGTCAAATTATTGCAGTTGATGGGGGTAGATCAACGATAGCTTAAATGCTAATTATATAGCCATGAAAATTTTTCAAAAATATTTTTCTTTATTATTCTTTTTAGCTTTTGCTTTTGGGGCATCAGCTTGGGGAGGTTTTGTTACAAGCGTATATAAAGAACCATGGTATTCAACTTTAATAAAACCAGGATTCAACCCGCCAGATTATTTTTTTCCTTCAATTTGGGTGATCCTATATGTTTCTATGGCATTTGCGGTGTGGTTAATTTGGATTAATCCAAAAAAAAATGAAAAAATAATATATATCTATTTTATTCATCTGTTAATTAACGCCAGTTGGAGTGTGATCTTTTTTGCTTTACATCAAGTATTTCTAGCACTGCTAGTAATAATTGTAATTTTGCTTCTAGTTTTGTGGTTGATCAAATTATATTATCCTATTAATAAATTAAGCTCTTTTTTAATGGTGCCTTATCTTTTTTGGCTAGTATTTGCTTTTGTTTTAAATCTAAATATTCTTCTTCTTAATTAACCATCAATATTTTATAATAGATCCACATGGATGATGTTGTAATTATTGGAGGTGGTATAATTGGAGTATCAACTGCATATTTTTTGTCCAAAGTAGGCAGAAAAGTAAAAGTAATTGAACGTGATCCAACTTATAGAAAAGCATCTTTCCCATTATCTCTAGGTGGATTTAGAAGACAATTTTTCCAAAAAGAAAACATTTTGCTTGGAAAATTTGCAAAAGATTTTATCTTTCAAATACCTAAATTGCTTAAAACAGAAAAAAATCCAAACCCGACAGCAAGTATTGTCCCTAATGGATATCTTTTATTGTTTGGCCCTGAGCATGCTAAAGAGCAATATGAAGCATTAAAAAATCATAAAGCGTGTGATGCTGGAACCAAAAATATTAAAGGTGAAGAATTGTCTAAAGTATTCCCTTATGTCAGCAACGAAGGAATAGAAACAGCAACCTACACAGACAGTAAGATTGAAGGTTGGATTGATCCTTATTTATTTCATAATGCTTTAAAAAGTAAAGCAATTGAACTAGGCGCTGAATTTGTTAAAGGCGAAATAAAATCTATTAAAGAAGTAAATGCAAAAACAATTATATCTGCAGCAGGATGTTGGACTAATGAGCTGTTATCTGACATTCCAGTAGTTCCACAAAAGCATACAGTTTTTAGAATAAAATGCCCTAAACATATTCCTGAAATGCCATTAATGGGAGATCTGACAACAGGAGTATATTGGAGACCAGAAGGTAATGAATATTTAGCAGGCTCACCAATTTCAAAATTTGATGCAAAAGATTTAGAACCTGAGTGGAATGATTTTGAAGAACTAGTTTGGCCTGCTTTGGCAAAAAGAATACCAGCTTTTGAAGAACTGAAATTGACAGGTGGATGGGCAGGTTACTATGACTGCAATAAACTTGATAATAATGCTGTAGTAGGAAAACACCCTAAATACGATAATCTTTTTATAGCAACAGGATTTACAGGAAGAGGTTTGATGCAAGCTCCTGGTGTTGGAAGAGCTTTAACAGAACTAATTACAACAGGATCATATCAATCCATTGATTTATCATGCTTTGCTATTGAAAGAGTATTGGAAAATAATAAGAGACCAGAGCCTTATGTTTTGTAATTAAACTGGCAGTACTTCAGCTTGATCTTTTTCTGTTGAAACTTCAGTTTTAAATTGATTTGATATTTTTTGAACTTCTACAGAAGATACTTTGTATTCCGCACACATTGTTTCTTCATCTTTTCCATGTCCAGTTACCATATTGACCATATGTTCAGGGAAGTGGAAAGTAGTAAATACTACACCTTCTTTAACTTTATCTGTAACTTCAACTTTTAGGGAAACTTCACCTCTTCCTGAATAAAGTCTTCCTATATCACCGGTATTTAATTCTCTAATTTTTGCATCATTTGGATGAAGTAACAAAATATCTTCATCTACAATTTTAATATTTTTGGTTCTTTTTGTCATAGTAGAGGCATTATAATGCGCTAATACTCTACTTGTGGTAAGTATTAGTGGATAATCTTTCTTATTTTCTTCTATTTCTGTACTCTCTTTCCAGTCAAAATACTTAAGTCTACCTTTTCCTATTTTAAATTCTTTTTGGTGTAAAATTTTTGTATCTGTTCCATCTTCTTTTACTGGCCATTGTAATCCTAATTTTCCAAGTCTTTCTCGCGTTATCCCCTTGAAGAAAGGTACTACATCTGCAATTTCAGCTAATACTTCATCGGCATCATATATTGGTTGATTGTAACCAAGTTTTTGCATCATTTCTGTAACAATAACTCCATCTGGTTTTGTTCCTGGAAGAGGTTCCACCGCTCTATTAACTCTTTGAACTCTTCTTTCAGTATTTGTGAAGGTTCCATCTTTTTCTAAGAAAGTGGTTCCAGGCAAAATAACATCCGCATGTTTTGCAGTTTCACTCATAAATATTTCTTGAACAACTAGTAAGTCTAATGAATTCATTGCTTTGGCAACGTGGGCACTATTAGGATCTGTTTGAACCACATCTTCACCAATAATCCACACAGCTTTTACTTCTTTGTTAATTGCCGCATCAAAAATTTCTGGTATTTTTAATCCAGCTTTTGTTGGGTGAACAACACCATACTTTTCAGTATAAAAATTTTGAATTTTTTCATCTGCAACAGGAAAATATCCAGCTCCTTGGTGTGGTTGGCAACCCATATCAGCTGCTCCTTGAACATTATTTTGGCCTCTTAATGGATTTACACCAACGCCTGGTCTTCCAATGTTTCCTGTTATCATAGCAAGATCTGCAATTAACATTACAGTTTTTGATCCTTGCTGCTGTTCAGTAACTCCTAAACCATGAAATTCCATTGAGTTTTTTGCAGTTGCATAAGCTATTGCAGCTTCTTTTACTTGCTGTTTATCAACTCCAGCTACTTTAGCTAAGTGATCAATATCTAATTTTTTAATTTCTTTAACAAAGTTTTCAAAACCTTCTGTTCTACTTAAAATAAAATCTTCTTTATGTAATTTAGATTCTATGATGAAATATAACATCATATTTAAAACTGCCACATTTGTTCCGGGTCTTAGCTTAATATGATAATCTGCTAATTTAGCAACATCAGTTGTTACGGGGTCTAAAACTACAAGCTTCTTACCTTTCATTACTTGTTGTTTAATTTTTGAACCAGTAACAGGATGTGCATTTGTTGGATTTGCACCAATTATTAAAAATAGATCTGCATGATAAATATCTTCTGTCGAGTTTGTTGCGGCTCCTGTTCCAAACGTTTGTTGCATACCCCAAGCCGTTGGTGAATGACAAATTCTAGCACAACAATCAATATTATTTGTCCCTATTGCAGCTCTAATCATTTTTTGAAAAACATAATTTTCTTCATTAGTACATCTTGCTGATGAAATACCCGCAATAGCATCAGGTCCGTTTTCTTTTATTATTTTTTCTAATTTATTTTTAATAAAATCATAAGCTTCATCCCACGATGCTTTTTCAAATTTTCCATTTCTTTTTATTAATGGACTTCTTAATCTGTCTACATGATCATAAAACCCAAACGCGTATCTACCTTTTAAACAGGTATGACCTGCATTCACTTCAGTTTGTTTGGGAGTATCAATTGACACAACCTTACCATTTTTTATTGACGCTTCTAAATTGCATCCCACTCCACAATAAGAACAAGTTGTTCTAACTTTTTCATCATAGTCAGCTGATTTAGATGCAAAAACATCTGATATAGCATCAGTTGGACAAGTATGTGCGCAAGCTCCACAAGAAACACAAGAAGAGTCACCAAACATTAAATCATTATCTGTTGTAATTTTGGAATCAAAGCCTCTTCCACTCATTGTTAAAACAAACGAACCTTGAATTTCGTCACATGCTCTTACACAACGACCACAATTTATACAATTATCTAAATTCATTCTCATATATGCATGAGAAGTATCTTTAGGGGTTCCTTTATTTTGTTTAGGTTTGTTATATCTATGGTTATTAATATTTAAATCATTAGCAACTGTTTGTAGTTCACAATTATTATTTACTTCACAAGTAGAACAGGTCATTGGATGATCTGTAAGAACGAGTTCCACAATATTTTTTCTTAACTTTGTTAAATCTTCATTTTGAGTAATTACATAAGATCCTTCAGTTACTGGTGTATGACACGAAGCAACTGTTCTTGTTGGGCCATCTTTTTTAAGAGCTACATCAACAGAGCAAACTCTGCATGCACCATAAGGAGCTAAATTTGGGTCATCGCATAAACTAGGAATTTCTTTCTCACCAATATGTTCCTTAACAAACTTTAAAACAGAAGTATGATCTGATTTAATTTCATGAGCTACACCATTAATGTATGCCAATTTATGGTTTTTGCCGTTTGATCCATTTTTTCTTTTTTCCATTATTCCTCTAAGCTTCTTGGTTTATATCAGCTTTAAATTCATGGGTAAAATATTTTAATATGTTTTGAATAGGCATTGGAATCGCTCCACAAAGAGCACATAAACTGCCTTTTTGCATAGTAATAAGAAGTTCGTTTAAAAGCTTCATTGGAATCTTATTCGTTTTATTAACAGCTTGGTCAAACATTTCTTTGCCACGATACGAACCTAGTCTTCCAGGAAAGCATTTTCCACAAGATTCTTCTGCAGAAAATTTAAATAAATGATGTATATACTCAATCATATTAAAATTTTCTGGAATACTCACAATACTGCCATGCCCTAGCATAAAACCAGCATTAGTAAATTCTTGAAAATCTAAATTTAATTTTTCAACTTCTTCGATTGGAATTACACCACCCAACGGCCCTCCAACTTGCAAAGCTTTTACAGGTTCAACAAATCCACCACCGATATCGTAAATTATTTTTTTCATAGGAGTTCCCATATCTATTTCATAAACGCCAGGGTTTTTAAATAAACTATCTAAACACACAAGTTTTGTTCCTGCAGATTTGATATTACCTATAGATGAAAAAGACTTAGCTCCATGTTTTAGTATAGAAGCTATTGCCGCCAAAGTTTCCACGTTATTAACTACAGTTGGTTTTTTATATAATCCTTCAACTGTTGGAAAAGGTGGACGAACATCAACTTCAGCTCTTCTTCCTTCAATAGATGCTATCAAAGCAGTTTCTTCCCCACATATGTAGGCACCTTGACCAATACAAATAGATAAATCACAGGAGAAATCAGTACCTAAAATATTTTTACCTAGAAGATTTAATTTTTTTAATTCGTTGATTGTGCCATTAATGATCTCGATTGATTTTGGATATTCACCTCTAATATAAAGAACACCTTCGTCACTTCCTATAATATAAGCACACGCAATCATTCCAAATAGAACTTTAAGAGGTTGATCTTCCAAAAGATATCTATCAGAAAAAGCGCCCGAGTCTCCTTCGTCTGCATTGCATATCACATATTTTTTTTTCTCTTTTTCTTTGCTACAAAAATTCCATTTCATCCCAGTTGGAAAACCTGCTCCACCTCTACCGCAAAGGTTTGATTCAGTTATAGTTTTAAGAGTATCTTGTTTATCTTTTTTTAAAGTTTGTAATAGTAATTTTTTAAATTTTTCAATAGAAGATAAGTCTTCACCCATCAATATGCTTGTTGTTGCATGACTTACTGAATTAATATTTTTTTCATTTATCTTTTTTCCTTTTATAATTTCATCAATTTGATCAATGTCTTTTCCTGAATAATTGTAACCATTGTAATGAAAAGCTGTATTTTCGTAACAATGA
>Ga0209709_10001507_pt1 | contig 21453 bp, 22 predicted proteins | sample ArcticOcean_MG_C_2_FD_187435 | JGI IMG/M metagenome (GOLD analysis project Ga0209709, IMG submission 187435) | Marine microbial communities from western Arctic Ocean - ArcticOcean_MG_CB4_136 (SPAdes) (version 2) | ecosystem: Environmental > Aquatic > Marine > Oceanic | place: Arctic Ocean...
AACATTGGCAAAAAAATTTTCTTTAAGAGGAATTCCAACGAGTATTTTATTTAATAAAGAAGGCAAAGAATTTGCAAGAATTATAGGTCCCATCGATTTTAATGATAAGGAATTTATTAATTGGTTGGAGTTTTATAATTAATTCAAGTTATTTTTTTGCAGAAATAAATACTAAATCTCATAGGGTGACCATACACAACATTTTTCTTATAATGAATTAATTAGATCAGGCGCTATTTTTTTAGATTTACCAGAATAACTAATTGCTTTAATGGCATCTAGATTAGACTTATCGTCACCGACAATTATAAAGCCAATCATTCCCATGCTTTTATGTGGAGTACACCAATAAGCATAAATACCTGGGGCATCAAATTTAAATTCTACATCTTGACTATATTTAGATTTAAATTTTTCAACACCTTCAGGAACGCCACCTTTAATAAACTCTACATTATGTCCTTTATTGGTAGCTTTCCAAAAAACTTTATCTCCAACATTTATTTTTACAATTTTTTGAGAGAAAACCATGATTTCTTTTTCTTGTTTATTTAACATTTCTACTGTTGCATCGGCTGCAAAGGAAATGGTGTTTAAAAAAATTACTGAAAACAAAGTTGTAACTAGGGTAGCTATTTTTTTTATCATGGTTAATTTAACTTTCTCCACATATGGGTTAATAAATTATTATTATACACATAATTAGTAAAAAAAATAATCAACTTTGTTAAGTGTAACAAGTTGCCACATTAATATTAAGCCAACTTATAATTTAATTTTTATTTAAACATTTGATTAGGTTTTTTTATTTTCCAGCAGATTTTGCAACATAAAAAGAGACTATATCTATTTGCTCTTTAGTTAACATTTCATCCTCACCATAGGCTGGCATAACACCAAGCCCATAAAAAACCATGTCTTGAACTTGAGCCTCTGTTGGTTTTAAAGAGTCTAAGCTAGGACCCACATTTCCTTCCGCACCAGCTGCTTTTAAAACATGACAACCTGCACATCCTGCTATTTCATTAAAAATTTCAAGACCTTTTGCCATCTTATCCTCGTCTGCTTTTAAAATTTGCTGGCTAAAAAAAAGTATAAAAAAAAGGGCTAATAAAAAATTATTTTTTTTCATAAGCCCTTTTGAATTAATAAATTTATTAAACGACAGAAATTTTTACACTATGATCTTTCCAACCATTGTGTGCATAACCTCTTCTATTTTCCGCTCTAAGTTCAGGTTGTGTATCAGAACCGTTACTAGCTTTACTAGAAAGAGTGTAAGTTCCTGCAGATAAAGTAGTATTTAATGCAAACTGTCTCCATGCAAATTTACCAAGATCTGGTCCAATTAATTTTGCTTTTTTCCAGCTCTTACCACCGTCTACTGATACTTTAACGCTTTTAGCTTTTTTAGTTCCACCCATTGCAACACCAACGATTTGAACTTTTCCAGCTTTTACAGTTCCTGTTTCATCTGTTGGTCTTGTGATCCAAGATTTAACAGACATTTCCCAACATGTAGGATACTGCGATCCTTTTTTTCCTATCGGTGAAATTCTGTAACTACTTTTCATATATTTCACATCAGACTCAGTTTCGGTAAATGATAATTTTCCAAGGTGTTTAACATTGTTAATTCCAAAATAACCTGGAGTGATAGTTCTTAAAGGCCCACCATGTGAATTTGGTAATGGATCACCATTCATTTCCCAAGCTAAAATTGCATCTTTGTAAACATCTTTGGGAACTGATCTTTCCACCATTGCTTTTTTTGGATCTAGTCCAGTAGGCACATGGTCAACTCCTGATGATGTCATAAACACCGCTCCCTTAACAATTCCACCACAAGCATCTACAACTGCTTTAACCGGAACGCCTGTCCAAAGTACACAAGCAGCCGCACCAGTTTTCCACTGCGATCCTCTTACCTTGTGCCCAAAAAATCCTCTTCCATTACCTGAACATTGTAAAATTGTTGCTATAGTAGTGTGACCAAGTTTTTGTAATTGAGCCAGTGTAAATGTTTTTGGATTTTTAACTCCCGAAACAGAAATTTTCCAATTTTTTCTATTACCAATTTGTTTATCAGTCATAGTTGGCATATTATTTCTAATATAAATATTTGCATTAGGAGTAATAATGCTCTCACCAATAGCACTTCTGTGAGTTTCAATTCCTTTGTCTGAGTGAATAATTAATGCATCTCTATTTTTCCAATTAATAAAATCAGGCAAACCTTTTGCTCCATCTACTGTATGATTTGCATTGGCAAATGTAATTGGTGTAATGGCTGCGGTTGCGGCTAAACCTGCTATGGAAGCCGATCCTGCTAAGAAATTTCGTCTGCTTGAATTTACAATTATTTTAGATTTGCTCATTTTCTCCTTTTTTTTAACTTTTATTTTTATAGTTACTTAAAAGTAACTATAATTTAACAAAAAAAAATTGTTTCTTGAATAATAAAATATATTTATTTTCTATTAGTAGTTGCAAGAATTTTATCCAATAAACAGTGATTTTTTACCTAAAAACTTATATTTATTGTTTTTTTATTATGTTAAAAAAATTGAATGAGAGAGTTACAGGACACATTTGGCAGAAAATTTCCATACATAAGACTGTCAATTACTGACGTATGTAATTTTAGGTGTTCTTACTGCTTACCTCAAGGATATAAAAAAAATCCAGGAGATATGAGAAGTTTTATGTCAGCTGATGAAATATCAAGACTGGTAAAAGCATTATCTGAACTTGGTGTAACAAAGATTAGATTAACGGGTGGTGAACCAACTGTTAGAAAAGATTTTTTTGATATTTTAAAAGATGTGAAACAAAACGCTAATATTCCAAAAGTTACCATGACCACAAATGGTTATCAGCTTAAGAAAATTGCAAAACAATTACATGAAGTTGGATTAGACGGAATTAATATTAGTATAGATAGTTTGAATAGAGAAACATTTAAAAATCTAACCGGCCATGACCGATTATTAGATATTCTAGAAGGAATAAAAACTTTACAAAGTTTAAATTTTAAAAACATAAAAGTTAATGCTGTTTTATTAAAAGGCATCAACGACAGTGAAAAAGACTTTGAGGCTTTTGCAAATTTTATAGAAAACAATAAAATTGATTTTAGATTTATAGAGCTGATGGAAACAGGTGATAATTTAGAATTTTTTAAAAAAAACCACGTACCTGCAAAAATATTTAAAGATTATCTTGAAAAAAATAAATGGGTTTATCAAACCCATGGCAAAGATGCGGGTCCTGCCATCAATTATATCAATCCTGAATTTAAAGGTAAGTTTGGATTAATTGCGCCTTACTCGAAAGATTTTTGTAAAACTTGTAATAGATTAAGAATTACTGCTAGAGGTGATTTAAGATTATGTTTGTTTGGTAACACAGGTACTAGCATCAGACATCTTTTACAGAGTGACGATCAAAAAGAAGAGTTAGTTGATCTTGTCATATCACAACTCCGTCTTAAAAAAGCATCCCACCACTTAGAATTAGGCGATACGGGTATTACGCCTAACCTTTCTAGTACTGGTGGATAATGGAAATTCCTAAGATTATCAAAGATAGTCAATTAAGAGATTGGGCTAAAGATATTTTTAAAAAAAATTCTTTTAATATGATTGATGTTTCTTCAAAAAAAGAAACTTTTAGAAGAGCACTTGCTACAGGTAAGATCTTTGTTGGTGAACAAGTTTTTAATATGATTAAGAACAATGAAATGCCAAAGGGAGATACCATAAAATTAGCAGAAGTTGCTGCGATATTAGGTGTAAAAAAAACTAGTGAGTTAATTCCATTGTGTCACCCTCTTTCTATAGATCACACTGCAACCAAGATAATTTTAAACGAAAGTAATAATTCATTAGAGGTTTATTGTGTAGTGTCTGCTGTTGCTAAAACTGGTGTTGAGATGGAAGCTATAATGGGAGTTAATGTATCACTCATAACCATTTATGATTTAAGCAAAATTATAAACCCTCATTTAAAAATTGATAATGTTAAATTATTAATCAAAGAAGGTGGAAAAAGTGGTTTATGGACAAATCCTGATGGACTTCCTAAGTTCTTAGAAGGTATATTTTAATAAATAATTTTGATGAATATTAAATTAGAGCTTTTTGGTGCTAGTAGAGATTTTAGCAATGAAAGCTTTATTAATTTTAATCTAAAAGAAAAATCTACAATCAGAGATCTTAGAACAGCGATCAATAAATTTATCGATACAGATTTTGAAGGTAACAAAAGTTATAAAAAAATGGTTAATTCTTCAGCTTTTTGTTCTGATAAAGATGAGATTGTTAGTGATAATTACAAAATTTCAAATAATGAAAAAATTGGTATTATACCACCGATAGGTGGTGGCTAATGCTACATGCAAGAGTGGTAGATATTGCAAAAGAAAAAATTGAGCTATCAAAAGCAGAAAAGTTTATCACATCGAGTAAATGTGGTGCCTCAATTTATTTTGTTGGAACGGTTAGAGATTTAAATAATGACAAAAAAGTAATTGGTATGACTTATGATAGTCATGATGCTTTGGTGATTAAAAGTTTTGAGGAAATATATCAAAGCTCAATTAAGAAATTTAATTTTGATAATAGTGTTGTTTTTATCGAGCACATTAAAGGTAAAATTAAACTTGGAGAAATAAGTATTCTTATTGGTGTTGCCTGTAAACACAGAGATCAAGCTTACGAACTATCTCGATTTTTTATTGAAGAGATTAAAAAAAAAACTCCAATTTGGAAAAAAGAACATTATGAAGATGGAGACAGTGAGTGGTTAGAAGGAAATCCAATTCAAAAATATTAATATCTCTATTTTTTCCTCTACATATTTTTCTATCAATTAGATTATGCGAGGGTTCTTCTATTTTTTAACTAAAATAGCACCCGACTTATCGTTTTCAAAGGTTCTAGTGTCTGTTACAGTTAAAACAGCTATATTGACTTTCATAATTTTACAAGAATAGTTAACCATGGGTATATTATCAATCTTATTTTTTGTCACCGCCACTCTTTACTCCAGTGTTGGTTTTGGAGGAGGTTCAACTTACCTTGCCCTACTATTAATCTGGGGGTTGCCTTATACTATTTTTCCAATAATCGCCTTAAGCTGTAATATAATCGTAGTTTCTGGTAATTGCTTTAATTACATACGTGCTGGAAATCTTAACTTAAAATTATTAATACCTTATTTAATTGGATCAATTCCTCTAGCTTTTATAGGGGGATCTCTTCCTGTAGAGAAAAGATTTTTTGAAATCTTATTGTTTGCAGTATTGTTAATAGCGGGTTGCTTATTGTTATTAAATTTTAAATCTTATGACGATAAAGAAGAAAGTTATAAAAATATTCCTTATTTTATGTCGATTGTCATAGGTGGAATATTAGGATTTATTTCAGGCGTGGTTGGAATAGGTGGTGGAATTTTTTTAAGCCCTATTCTATTTTTATTAAGAGTTGCAAGACCAAAGCATATAGTTACAGCGGCTTCATTATTCATTCTTATAAATTCAATTTCTGGGATAATAGGTCAACTGACAAAAAATTCAATTTTAACAGAAGTTCAGGATTATTTTTATTTACTAATAGCAGTTTTAATCGGTGGTCAAATAGGTAACTATTTAAATTTAAAAATATTCACTAGTAGATTGTTAGCACTATTAACCGCTGGTTTGGTTTTATTTGTAGTTATAAGACTAGGTTTAAGATTATTTTAAAACTTTTCCCATACCTTCATGATACCTGATATCGGATGCAGAGTCTTTGATGTATTAGGGTTGGTTTTATGGTCCCCGAGCCCTGATCCGCGGTTAAAACTGCGCTATTCTTGGTCCTTTATGAATTGAATAACATTTCCGGCAGATTGGACCTGTGTTCAGGTTGCCCTCTCCAAACTCCATAGTGATTGTAGCTTGGACCTCTTCTTGATCACCACAGTTTATGCAACGATCGACAATAGGTTTGTTGAAAGGATTTTCTGTTAAAGATGAATGACCTCTAGACCAACTCATTTTGAAATAAAATTTGTAGAATATTTTTTCATATTATTTTTAATATAAAATATTTTTTTCAAATTGAATCTTTTTTCTTCTTTTATCAACGGATAAGTTTTGAGAGGCAGTAACTCTATGAAACAGACTATATACACCTAACTATAAGTTACATCTAACACCACAAGGGAAGTCGCTTTTAAGAGTCCATAGATAGACTCTAAACGCGTTAGGACCCCTTTTGAGTCCGTTCGGCTTTGCAGAACGAGAGGGAGCAACAGCGACCGACTATGGCCGATCTGTGATCGGGAAAGACTCGTAAGAGTTGTAATAAGATAAAAAAGATTAGCAAAAATCTGTGTTCGAAATCCGCATAAAGACTCATTAATTTGTTATTAAAAGAATCTTATAAGTTGCATAAACTGTTAACGCCGTTGTTGAATAGTATGACAAAGATATTATCAAGTGAAGTGATATTGAAGTGATAATTGCTGAAGCAACTTGACGAGAGTCTAGAAGTAAGTAGTATCAATAGTTAATGAAAGGAAATTGTTTCTGCTTGTTGATTTGTAATCAATAGGTCCGCGGTTCGACTCCGTGCGGGGGCACCATCACTCAATAAAATCACCACTAATTATTTTTGTAAAGTAAATATTTAATAAATAATTATTGAATTTATAAGGATGGATCTTTTTAGTCTATTTAATCCAATTCTTTTATCGTACTCAGAAAAAAATTTACTAGAAGTTATTTTAAGATGATTGGTGTAATTTGAAATACAATTAAATTTGAAATGAATAGAGTTATTTATTAGTTTTATATTTTTTTTCTTATAATTCATCTCAATTTGAAAATCAGATTCCAAAAAACTTTCATTATAAAAAGGTTCAAAATTAATTTTTATATTTTTGTCTTTCTTGCAATTATCCCCTGTCAACTTAAAATTTATAACTCCATATTTTCCATCAAGGATTAAATTTTTTTTAACATCGTCATAGTCAAAACCTAATTTTGGTAAATTTGGATTTAGAATTGGTAAGGTATTTTTTTTGTTCAAATCTAAAATAGGTATTTCAGAAAAATATGATAAATCTTTGGACTCAATATGTGATATTTTTTTTTTACTTAATAGCCAAATATCTTTATGTTTATAAATATAAATTTGATTGTGCAAATTATGATAGAAATAATTTACACTGCTAATATCATCAGTAACAAATAATGTTTTTTCAAATTGACTTAGATTGTTATCAATTATCTTGTTTTTGACATTATATCTTTCCTGTGCAATTATTTCTCTATTAACCCTTGATAAATAAACTACATCTGTGCTTTTAAAATAATTTCTAATAACTATTGGAGATAATTTTTTGTATATTTGGCTGTCATTTTTTGGCTTCAATAATCTTAAATTTTCAAATTGTTTAGAGATTTTTTTCCAATATGCATAATCAGTATATTTGCCTTTGGAACTAACCTTATATTGCTTTCCATTGAAATAATGTTTTAAACCACTTGATATGTCAAATAATTGTATTGATAATAATATTGACAATATAATAATATTTTTTTTTGGAAATAGAATATATATAGAAATAATACCAATAATAAATATAAAATAATAAACAGGCCAAATAAACCTTCCGCTAGCCCTAAACAGGCTTGCTATACCGTATAGATATTTATTTAATGGATAATTGATGATCGTAGTATCACCAAAAGTAATATTATTAGATAAAGCTAAAAAAAAAGTAATAATAGTTATTAACAAAAGACTTCTAGGCTTAAATATTATATTTTTTTTTTCAAAAAAAATATGTTTAAAAAATAAGACTAGAAAAATTATACCTGAGACACCCAAGTAAGAAAAGCCTTCATATTCACCATTTTGTATTGGTTTTACGGATATGAAATTTGACCAATTAATTTCGGTATATGTTTCACCTAATGGATTAAAAAGACTGTTCAAATTTAAATTGTAGTATCCATAACCCCAACCCAATCCATCATCTGGTGAAATCTGAAAGTAGCCAAAAATATACATGGCTGGAATTATTGAAATTAAAACCAGAAAACAGTGTTGTAAAACAGAATTTAGAGATTTTTGCTTAGAAATTAAATTATAAAATTGATTTATAAAAAAAATCATCAACAACATTAGAGTAAAATAAAAATTAATTAATAAACTTAATAAAATAACTATATTTTGTAATTTAAATTTTTTATTTTCATCTAATAGCTCTGTGTAAAAATAAAGTAATATAATCCAATGTCCAAAATGAGCTGGAAACTCTGTGATTCTATTAATCATTATAGTTGAAAAAATAAAAAATATTGAACCAATTAATGAATAGTTTATTGATCTAGTGACTCTAAATATTATCAAATATGAAATTAGGCCTTGCAGATATAGGCTAAACAAAAACCATAACGAAAAATATTGAAAATTATCAGGTAATATAAAATTAAAAATTTTAAAAAATAATGCAAATAAAGGAATAGAGTCGCTATAAATTAAATTATTATTTAAGTATATTCCTAAATTAGGGTTAGATAATATTGGAAATCTCCATTCATCAATTCTAAAAAAATTCCATCCAGTTTGTAATAATGGTAAATCCCCCCAAAAAATCCAAGAAGTATTTGTTGGATTGAGGTATTCAAATCCTAAAAGATAAATAGATAAGATTAATGAAAAGAATAAAAAAAATATATTTAATATTATCAAGTCTTTTTTAATCATTGATTATTATCTAATAAGTATCTTTTTTAACTGTTCAATTTTTATTTTCCAGAATATGATAAATCATGTAAAGTAAGAGAGATAGGCCTAATGAACTCTAATGCTTCATAATAAAAATCACTATCTTTTTCATCTGAGAATCTTTTATTAAAACTTTCAATTTTAGATTTATGATTATCATTTATGTTAAATACTATATTTTTGTTTTGCATTTTAAAATTAAATAAAGGTTCTTTAAATTTATTTTTTTGCCAACTAATAATATCAAATGAAAAATTTAAAGGGTCTCTTGCACTTATGTGTCTTAAATTGATTCTTTGTCTCTGAGCCAAATTAATCAATTTTTTTGATAATATAATTTTTTCATTATCAAATTTTTCACCTAAAACTGTCTTTAGATGTCTGATCAAAACTTCCTCTATCCAATCATTTTCTAAATAAATAAGTCTTGCCCCAAAACTGATATTTATTCTAGATGGGTCACCAACCTCATTATCATTTTGTTCATAAATTTTTTTATGAAATTCAACCATTTCTTCTCTTGTGTCAAATAACTCCCCTTCAACTGCGCCCTTAAAGTCTTCAAGAAATTTTAAGTAGCCTGATGGCCATTCTTCATTTTTATTTGGCTTAAGCAATTGATCAAAAAAAGCTGGTAATGAAATTTTTTCGTGTCTTATAAATTGGAAAAACCATTTTTGATAATTAAATGCAAACACCGAATAAAATAAAAAGTTTAATCCTCTTACATCTAAAAAATCTTGATACGATAAAGTTTTTGTTTCAATTACAACTTCCTCGTGCTCACAAAAGAAATTGCCATCATGCTTGCCATATTCTACGCCCAGATTTCTAAATTTTGTTTTTATTCCAAATTCTTCTCTTTTCTCTGGACGATTAAGTTCTATGCCGTCCATTATAAATAAATTGTGTGCTAAAACAGAGTCAAAACCTCTATTAACAGCAGTATCAAGTTGTTTCACGAAGCTATCTTTTGTTTCATAAGGCATACCAAATATTAATTCTGTAGTAGTTCTTATACCTAATTTACTCGCCCAACTTATTGCTGCTATAATCTCTTCCTCTGTAACATTTCTTCTGTTAATTGCTTTTAAAGTTTCTGGATTTTCAGACTGTAGAGCAAGTGCAAGACCTATATGATTTATTGGCCCTAAAATTTCTATTATTTTTCTTGATGTTTCTGTAAATCTTTTATCATTGTAAAAAAATAAACTTTCCGGAAAACCATAATCAACATGACATTGTTTAATCATTTCAGCCACTTCCTCATCTCTTTTCAAAATACCAAAATTTTCATCTGCAAGAAACATGGTCATATGCGGTCTGTCAGCATATTTTTTGGCTACATAAATCAACTCTTCTCTTACTTGTTCTAGAGGGTACCCTCTTAGTTTTCCTCGATTTTTTCCAGACACGCAGAAAGCACACGTATAAGGGCAATATCTAGAAGTTTGAATTAATGGTTGATAATCAGAATGCATAAAATCATCTAATAATCCTGATAAGTAGGGAGAGCCAATTGTACTAAGATCCATACTTAAGCCAGTGGGTTTCCCTTGTATTAATTCTTGACCCAACATAAATGATGCTCCATCTATTGGCTCATTGAACATATCATCTTTTTTTTCTGATAATAGTTTTCTAATTATACTGTTAAAACTTAATTCCCCTTCATTAACCGCAACTATATCTGCACAAGGAAATGTTTTAGTTAAAAATTTAATTTGTTGGGCTTTATTGCTATCTATACATGGCCCACCAAGAACAATAGTGACGTCTTTTCCAAAAAGTTTTCTGGTTTGATTTGCTACATACTTAGTTAAATCAAGTGCCCAATAGTAGACTGAAAAAGCGACAACATCTGGCTTAGTCTCCTTAGCCTTTTCCAAAAATTTTTCTGCATTTTTATAAATTGAAACCTCAATATCATCTCCATATTCTTGCTTTGCAAATTGAGCGATATTTCCAACTCCTAGAGGTGTATATCTAGAATACATTGTGTGACGATTGTAGTAAGTAAAATCACCAAACATTATTTTTAGAGGTTTTTTTGTCATATTAAAAATATTATTTCTTAAAACTTTTGATATCCTGATATTAAATTTTGAACTGTTTGACTCAATTTTTTTTGCCAAAAAGTATATAGTGATTCAAAAATAGTTGCAAAAAATAAAGTTGAAATCAAACTATAACCAAAAAAAGGAAGCGCCAAATAATAGCATAAAATAAATCCATCAAAATTATAACCATACGATCCTAAAGACCAAACACCAAAATTTGTTATTACAAAAAATATTAAAGCACCAAACAGTGATCCAGTAATCCTACTTGATATATTTTTTTTAAAATGTGCAGATAAAAAACCTATTAAAGCTATACTTCCCCATGTAAATAAAATTGTACTATGAAAACCAATAAAATAATCAGTAAGTGCATAGCATAATATTAATACTACTATATACTTTCTTCCTAAAAGTGCAGGAAGGTAAAAACTTAAAGCCAAAAGACTTGTAAAATTAGGTGGGTGAGGAATAAATCTACTTGTAGCTAAAACAAATAAAATACCAAATGTTAATTTCAAATAATTCATAATTAAATTAACCCTATATAAAATAGACGCAGATTCAACCAGTAAATTGTCTTTACTAAAATAGGAGTATAAATTTAATTAGTAAATTCATCTTAATCCAATATTAATTAATCTATTATCTTGAGAATAGTAATACAGTCTTTGTTAAGGCATATTAAACAAGTTTATAGTTTTAAAATCAAAACTATAACCAATAATTATTTTGTAAAATGATGTTTAAAGGATCTTGGTGCTATTATTTTCCAAAACATCTTAAGTATTGATGCGGAATTTCAATTTTTTTGTTATTAAAATCTGCTATTTGGAAAAGCCAATTAGGATCATTTATAAATGGTTTACAAATAGTGACAAAGTCAGCATAATTATTTGATAATATGTTATTTATTTCTTTCTGTGTTCTTATCATACCATTTGCATAAACTTTAATATTAATTTTTTGTTTTAAATGATGGCAATACTTAACTTGATAACAAGGTTTTACTTTTTTTTTAGTAAACGGCATTATGCCACCACTAGCAGGAGTAACATAATCAAAGCCAATTAATTTCAATTCATTAACAAGATATTCACAATCCTCAATAGTGATTCCATTTTTTAAACAGTCGTCAGCTGTAACTCTTGCACCTAAAACTTTATCTTTAGGCCAAATTTTTCTTAAGTCCTCCGCTATTTCTAAAAGAAAATTAGTTCTTTTATTAAGATTTCCACCATATTGATCATTACGTTTATTTGATATGGGAGAAAAAAACTGATGCAACAAATAACCATGAGCCATATGGAGTTCTAACAAATCAAATCCTGCTTGATTAGATAATACTGCTGATTTTATAAAATCTTTTTTTATCTTGTTTATACCCTTTACACTAAGTTCTTGTGGTAGTGGCCATAATTTATCTCTTTTTATTGCGGATGGTGCAAGAGTTTTCCATCCTCCTTCATTTTTTTTTAAAGATGAATTAAATTTTTTCCAAGGTACCCAGCTTGATCCTTTCTTGCCTGCATGGCTAATCTGAAAGCCCAATGGTATATCAGAAAACTTTCTAACACTTCTCACTAAGCTTTTATATGAACTCAATTGATTTTTATTTGATAGAACTAAATCTTTTTTTGAAATTCTAGCATCTTTTGTTGGAAAAACTGACTCTAACATTAAAGATCCTGCTCCCAACTGTGATAATTTTTGTAAATGACTAAAATGCCATTCTGATGGTTTTGAGTTTTGTGCAGAATACTGACACATGGGCCCCACCATCACTCTATTTTTTAGGGTGACATTATTAATTTTTAATTTTTTAAAAATCATTTTTTTTTTGAAATAAAAAATCATTATGAGGGTGAAAAACAGCCCCCGGGTAAGACCAATAGGTTTCAATAAAAAGAAGGTTTAAACCTTGACCCAATTTTGGAAGGTGAGGTATTCCATCACTATCTATCATTGACTCAAGCGGGACTGCTATTCTTAACCATTCACCTTTTGGTTGAGTATCGTAGAACAGTCTAGTGCCAATAGCTATTAACGGGTGCACAGGCTTGAGATTATTTTCATCTAATTTAGTGTATATTTCCTTTAAAGTAGTTGGATTGTTAAATCCCAACTCAGATACTTTTATCCTTATTAATTCAACAGGAAAGTTTATATCTTGAATACTTGCATTTGATCTCTTTGCTATATCAACAATCCAATGACTAACAATGTAATTTTTTTTCTTTAATAACTGAACACACTCTTCCATACTGTTAAATTCAACATCTTTAATAGTTTTCCAAATTTTATTCATAATTGTTTGAATTAAGTATTTTTTTTATCTAAAAGAAAAGTTATATAGTGGCATAGTGAATAATGCAAAATAATTTTTTATTAAACCAAGAATATATAAATTCAAAAAACTTTTTTGACAAAGGAAAAGGTTCTAGAGTCTTTATAAAAAATAAAGAATTCATTGATCTTGGATATTGTGCCGGAAGTTTAATTTTAGGCCACAATAGCAAAACTTTAATAGAAAGTTTTAATTCAATAATTAAAAAAAATATCTCTAATCTTGCATATAGCAATATTCATGCAGTTCAGTTAGCAAAAACAATTAAAAAAATTTTACCAAATTATTCAAAATTTATTTTCTGTAACTCCGGAACAGAGTCGGTTCTTAAAAGTTTAAGAATATGCAGCGCAATAAGTAACAACAAAAAAATTGTTAGTGTGGTTGGTAGTTGGCATGGCTCTGTAGAAAACACTTTGTATTCACCAGACAAAAACCTTAATCCTATAAAATTATCAGATGGATTATCAGAAGCATCTAAGAAAAATATTATTTTTATTCCATATAACGATATTAAGAATTCCAAAAAAATTTTGGACATGTATAAAAAAAATATTCAATGTATTATAATAGAACCAGTTCAAGGTTGTTTACCATTAGAAAATTCTAAGAAATACTTAAAATTTTTAGAAATTTATTGTAAAAAAAATAAAATTATTCTTTTTTTCGATGAAATGATTACTGGATTAAGAACTGAATGTAGTTCAGTCCAATCTATTTATAAAATTAATCCTGACATTTCTACATTTGGTAAATGTTTTGGAGGTGGTGTGCCAATTGGTATTATTGGAATTAGTAAAAAAATTGAAGATATGATTAAAAAAAAAAAATTAAAAATTTTTTTTGGAGGCACTTTTTCTGGTAGTTCTGTCAATAGTTTTATAGCAAATCAAAATCTAAAGTATATTTTAAAAAATAAAGATAAAATATTTAAAAAAATAAATAATTTGACTAAAAAATTTCAGTCAGATATTAATAAATTTTGTAAAATTAATTCATTAGATGTTCAGGTTGTTAAGTTTCAATCAATGTCACAAATAGTATTTTCTAAAAAAAATATCTACAATAGATTACAAAAAAATTTTTGGGAAAAAGATAAAAAAAAACAAATATTAGATTTTAAAAAATATCTTTTCTCAAAAGGAGTCCATTATCCTAGCAGTGGAAATATTTTTTTTGCTTATTCTCTATCAGGGAAAGACTTAAAATATGTTATAAACACAATTAATCTAGGGTTGAAAAAATTTTTTTATAAAAAATAGTAAAATCAATTTTTCACTAGTTATCTAATAAAGATTTCAAAACTTGGTCTTTTATAAGTGTATTTTTTTTGGAAAAATGAAACATCTATTAGTTTTTTACAGAAACACCATCAATCAATAAAATCACCACTTCTTATTTAATGATCCAAAAAATAATATTTATTATGTAAACCAAAATACCATAAAACATAAACATAAGAATTTTGTCTTTGCTCGTTTTTTCTTCCCAATTCAATTTGAATAATACCGATGAAGGTACTACCAATAAGATAATTCCAATTACAATTACAAGTATTGATAAAATTATAAATACATTCATGTTTATTAACTAAAAATTGTCTTTCATATATTTTGCTCGAGGAATGTTTCACAAAAAACTTTAATGAAAGAATAAGGCATAATAACACGAATTATATTATAAAATTTATAGTTATATAATTTCATTTTATTTAATAATTTAAATAATTTTATTTCCACCTATTTAAAAGATAAGAAAATTCATTTAATATTTTTTCATAATTATTCTTAAAAGTATTTTCACTACATACTTCCTTGTAATATTCATAATTATCCTCAACTATTTTATTAATTTTTGAAGGGTTGGAATATACATCTAGTTTTCTACAAAAATCTATAGGTGATGTAATATCAATATTAATCATGTGTTCATTAATAGAGTCATTGGGTATTAAACCTTTAGTATAAAAAATTATTTTCTTAAAATAAAAAGACTCATATATTGGTAGGCCAGTCGGCCCACAATAAGTTGGCATAACAACACCATTAGAATGTAGATAAAGTGAAATAATTTCATCATCACTGATAAAATTAAGAATTTTTATTATGCTGTCTAATTGTTTTTTAATTATTAAGTCTTTTATGTACTCAAAATTGCCCTTATTTCCTCCACAAAAAACAAATAAATATTTTGTATTATTTTCATTTTTAAGAATTTCGGCTGCATCTATAATATATTTGTGATTTTTATGTGCCCAAAATTGTGCGGGATAAAAAATAATTATTTTATTAGTTGGTAAATTAAAATTATTAAACAACTTATTATAAAGTTCCTTATCATTTTTATTCTCATTATAGATAGTAGGTAGCATTGGAATAAAATTTTGAGTAATTATTTTAGTATCATCTACTTTATAAAAGTTTATTAAATCATTTTTATTTGACACATGTGGAACTATTATTTTGAATGCTCTTGTGGTTATTTCTTTATAGAGTTTTTCTTTTTGTTCGTAGATATTATTTGAATTGTGTTCTGGAAACTGACTATTTTTTTTATGATCTAAATCCCAAATATTTGAAATAAAAGCTACTTCTTTGCAAAATTTAGACATTTGAGAAGGCCCTAAGAATATAATTATATCATATTTATTTTTCTTAATAAAATTATAAAAAGGATGGTTTATTTTTATCTTATTTAATAAATCTCTAAAATAATCTATCTCGAATAATTGAGATAAATAATTATATAATTTGCCTAATCGAAATAACTTATTTTTTATATTTTTTTTTTCAAGATATGTCTTAGTTTTTTTATGTGTGATAATTAATTCAAATTTAGACTCAAATTTTTTTATATCTAACAATAATAAAGAAGCTTTTAATGATTGAAAAAAACCACCACCCATCTCTGGCGATCCTTCTAAATAAATACCAATTTTCATTTATTTTTTTTTAACATTTAAAATATTCTTTAAACTTAGCAAATTTTGTTCAATTGATTTCTCAAAGAATGTTATTCTTTTAGATCTTAATAATTCTATTTCAGTTGAATAATACTTAATAAGCTTGTTTATAGAATAAATTTCTTCATTTAATATATCAATATTTTGAATAATTTTTCCTACTGTACCTCTATCTTTAAAATAAAATAGCTCATTAAGGTTACTTTTTTTTAGTTTCTCCTCATTTTTTGAAAAAAATATAACAGGTCTTAATTTTGAAAAAGCATAAGTGTATGCAGTTCCTGAAAAATCAGTAATTAAAATTTTTGATTTTTTGTAACTTTCTAAATATGAAGTATTGTCATCTAATGAAAATTTAGATTGATTTTTATATTTTTCATAAATATTTTTAATAACAAGTTTTTTTTCTTTATTTCTTAAGTCAACAGGATGTGGCCTATAAATTATTTTAAACTTATCATTTTTTAATATTTCTTCAATTATAGAGTCTAAAAATTTATCTAAATTATAATCTGCTAACATAGAGGAAAGTGTTGGTGCCAATAAAATTGATTCCTCAGTTGAGTTAATATCTTTTAAATTTTGATAAACATGATCTAATTTTAAATATCCAGTATTAATTAAAGAGATTTTATTTTCATTCCTTTTATTATCATGATGTTGATTAATTTTTTTTTTAAGATAAGTTATAGCAATATCAGATGATAAAAACACATAATCGTATTTAACCAGAGTATTAATTAATTTTTTTTCTATTTCAGGATTAACCCATGGCGCATCATAAATATCATGATTAATATATACTTTGTTTAATGAATTAGGAAATTCATAGACTACATAACTACTTAGAAAAATATCTATTTTCTGGATATATTTTAGATAACCAAGATTTAGGAAGAAGGCTTTATCATAATTTTTAACTTCTTTAGATGAACCTTTATTAAAAGCTAATATTACCTCTATATTATTTTCTTTCCTTATTTCATCTATTAGCTCTAGAATATTATTTTGATATGATTTTACCGGAAAGTAAAAAAAAAATATTTTTAAATCTTTATTTAATATTTTTTTAAAACGTATAAACAAATTGATAAAAATTATTGATTTTATTGATAATAAAAATCTAAATAATCTTGATATATTAAATTTCATAAATATCTTATAATATATCTTATATTTTTATTTTAAAATTATTTTTATACTAAGCTGCTAGCAATTTTTTCAATAGTTTTTGCAATATATTTTATTTGGTTTGCTTTAAGTTTAAGTCCTGATGGTATGTCAAAACCGTATTTGCTAATTTGTTCACAATTAGGAAGTTTTTTAGATTTGTTTTTTTTAAACACAGGGTGGAGATGCAACGGTAAATAAGTTTCTCTCAAAGCAATTCCTTTTTTATTTACTAATAATTTAAATTTTTTTTTATTAATTTTTTTATCTATAAAAATTGTATATCTCCAATAAGTTACTTTATTATCTTTTTCAGGTTTTATAAATTTTATATGGTTACTATTTTCAAACGCTTTATTATAAATTTCTGCTAGCTTTAATTTTTTTTTTATATTTTTATCTAATTTCTCTAATTGTGCCAAACCTACTGCGGCATGTAAATTACTTAACCTATGGTTTAATGAAATTTCACTAAAACCATTTTGCTCTTCTGGTCTATTTACAGAAGGAGGATTTTTTAGTTTTTCAAATCTTTCAGCAATTTTTTTATTATTTGTAGTCATCATCCCACCTTCGCCACTTGCAATCATTTTGTTGTGAAAGCTATGAATATTATAATCACCAAAACTACCTAACATCTTACCTTTAAATTTACCTCCAATTGCTTGACTACAATCTTCCACTAAAATAATGTTGTGTTTATCACAAATTTTTTTTAATAAATTCATGTCTGGGGCATAACCGTACAAATGAGTGGGGCTAATAACTCTAGTTTTTTTTGTAATTTTTCTTTTTATGTCCTCAATACTTATTGTGAATTTCCCAGGGTCACAGTCAGCAAAAACTATTTTTGCACCAGATTGTTTTAAACAAAAACCATCAGCAGTAAAAGTCAGTGACTGCATTATTATTTCATCATTTGGTTTTAAATCAAGTGTTTGCCATAATAATGATAATGCGCTAGTGCCACTAGCACAACTAATGGCATATTTTACACCAACATATTTTGCAAATTCTAATTCAAGTTTTTTAACAAACTTTCCAAGGCTACTAATCCAGCCACTTTTAATAGCTTGACTTAAATAATTTATCTCTTTTTTTCCTACAACCGGTTCGTCTAGCGCAAACATGTAATTTTAATTTAATCCTTTTTTTGATAAACACAAATTTTTAATAATTTTACTTACGTAATCTATTTCTTTATTAGTTATTGTATTTCCAGACGGTAAATAAAATCCATTATCCATAATATAATTTGCGTTAGGACAATCACTTTCTCTTAAGTTTTTATAAATTTTTAATAAAGTTTTTTGTTTGTTAACAGGCACAAAAGACTCTCTAGTCTCAATATTTCTTTTTTGTAGCTCTTTTGCCAATTGATCCCTAGATAAAGGAAATTTTTTATCTATATAAATATTAAAAACCCACATTATATATTTTCCAACCCATTTCTCAATTTTTGGAATATTTATTCCACTTACATTTCTTAGGTTTTGTTTATATCTATTATAAATTCTTTGTTTGTTTTTAAAAACTGATTTAATGTTTTCTAATTGTGCCAAACCAATAGCGGCACTAATATTTGGTAATCGATAGTTAAAACCTATATACTCATGTTGAAATTTTTTTATTTTTCCAAATCCTAAATTTTTTAAGCTTTTTGCTTTATCATTTAATTTTTTTGAATTAGTGGTTATCATTCCTCCTTCACCAGAAGTTATTGTTTTATTTGCATAAAAACTAAAAGCCCCAACATCTCCGATTGAGCCAACGAGTTGCTTTTTATATTTTACACCCAAAGACTCAGCACAATCTTCAATTATTTTTAAATTATATTTTTTTGCTAATTTTTTAACTGGATCCATATCTACAGGATGACCAAATAAATGAACAACCATTATTGCCTTAGTTTTTCTATTAATTTTTTTTTCTATTAATTTTGTTTCCATCTGCCAATTATCTTTATTTATGTCGATGGGCACTGGTTTTGCTCCACAATAAATTATAGCAAATGCTGAAGCCATGTTAGTACTAGATGAAACTAAAACTTCATCTCCATTTTTGATACCAACTGTTTTACAGGCTAAATGCAAAGCTGTTGTACCACTTGTTGTGGAAACTCCATATTTACAACCTACAAACTTGCTTAATTTTTTTTCGAAAATTGATACAAATTTACCTTGTCCTACCCATGATTTTTCAAGACATTGATTGACATATTTTTTTTCTTTTTTGCCCAAAGAAATATCAAAAACTGGAATAAATTTTTTCATACGTGCAATATTTAAATTATATATATTTTATTAAATTATTAAGAATATGCTTCCTACTATTAAAAATTAAGTAATACACAAGTTATATTTTATTTTCTATAATTTTTTTATCTTTACCTTCAACATATGGTCCTTGTTTAATTTCAATAATTTCTGATTTTTCAAGAACTGTGAATCCATGTCCTCCTTCAAATAATATTATGATGTCACCTTTATTTAGTATCTTATCTTTCTTAATGTCAGAATTTTTATTATCAAAAAACTTGATTTTTACCTTGCCTTTTTCTATTAAAAGAACCTCTGTGCAATAGTTAACAATTCTACGTTTTTTTAAATGAATGTGAGACTTTATAATATGATTTTTTTTGTGACTTAAAAATCCTAATTGTAATAAATCTTTTTCTTCTGTTATAAAATCGACCCCTTTATTAGTAAATTTTCTTTTTTTTTTAATAATTAAAGCATAAAGCGTTTTCTTATTTCTTATCTCTATAATTGAATTTCTCATAAATTAAGTAATTTTAATTCTAATTTTTTTTTATTTTTATCATTTAAATCAATAATATGTTTATTTTTGATTAACTCTAAAGATTTTTTTTTACTTAAAAAAGATAAATTACCCTTAAGATCTTTACTTTCTCTAAATTTTGATCTAAATATTTTTTTATATAAAATAATTTTACTCACAGCATTCCTGAGATTTTTTTTCACAAAAAAAGCATTATTCCCTGCCGAGTTAGTTCCAATAAAAGAATAGTTTTTAGTTTTCATAATATCTATGAATGATCTAATTGAAGCACCATAATAAAGATTACTATAATGCTCTTTAGATCTAATAAAATTTTTTTTATATGGAACAGTAATTGATTTTTTTTCCCCAAATAATGAATTGTACTCACAGATTATAATTGAAGGCTTTAGAGCTGATAATTCTTTAAGAACCCAATAATCAACACCGTCAATATCTAGACTTAATAAGCCAAGATTTTTTGGAACATTAAATCTTTGAACTACGTCATTAATATTATCTTTGGTTATAAATTCGTTTCTAACCTTTAGGTTATGCTTCCAATAAACTCTCTGGGATTTTATATTTTTAATATCATCTTTATTTCCTTCAATAAGAAATCCGTCCCAATTTCTATTAATTAGTAAAAACCTAGTATTGGACTCTTTGTAGTCTTGTGTTCCGATTTCAAGGAAGTTTTTTGGTATTTGCGGAAATTTACTTACAAGCCAATCAATTATTCCATCTTCACCCCATTGCGAATAAACTTGAAACTCAACTTCAGATAAGTCTTTAATTTTTTTAAGATTCTTATTTTTTAATGATAATACTTTTGCTTTAAGAGTTAATTCTTTCTGAATTTCTTCATCAAAAATACGTCTAACTAAAAAAGATAGATATTTTTTTAATATTTTAATCACAATTCTTAAAATGTTTCTTTTCTTGTTTGTTCTATCTTAATTTTCTTTTGTAGACTTCTATTATTGTCATACAAAAGTTTAAATTTAACTTTATTATTTGTTTGAATGGATATGCTTTTAGCATTTCTAACTTCTAAATTATCAGCAACGGCACTGATTGGTCTTTTGGAAGGATTTAAGTTTTTGATAACAATCTTTGATTTATCACTAATAATTTTACCTCTCCATCTTCTTGGTCTAAAGGCGCTGATTGGCGCAATTGATAATTTTTTTGAGTTTAAGCTTAAAATTGGCCCATGAACTGATAAATTATAAGCAGTACTTCCAGCCGGTGTTGATACCAATACACCGTCAGAAACTAGTTTTTTAATAATTACTTTTGATCCAACTTTAATAGAAAGAAAAGCTGCCTGTCTACTTTGTCTTAATA
>Ga0209709_10001512_pt1 | contig 21403 bp, 15 predicted proteins | sample ArcticOcean_MG_C_2_FD_187435 | JGI IMG/M metagenome (GOLD analysis project Ga0209709, IMG submission 187435) | Marine microbial communities from western Arctic Ocean - ArcticOcean_MG_CB4_136 (SPAdes) (version 2) | ecosystem: Environmental > Aquatic > Marine > Oceanic | place: Arctic Ocean...
TGGGCAAACACCCGTGTGAATTTCTCGTTGGCAGTGACGTTGCCTTTTTCGAGGCGAATCTCTTCTTCGTCCTGTTGGCTCAGGTACCTGAGGTACGGGGGCTCGGTGAATTGCACGTTTCCGGCAATGAACGCGTTCCTCCACTGCAAACCCTTGTTTCTTGTAGTTAAAGTGTACAACTGCATCTTGAATGTGCGAGCTTGCTCCACGTGCACCGGCGTGGAGGTGAAGGGGTCGACGACCAGCGCTCTCTCATCCGTTCTGCGGCACCCTTCGCGGTGGTTGTGCTGTATTTTGCCCATGACGCGTTTTACGTCGCTTCCGTCGCGTTCGTTCAGGGTCACTACCCCGGGGAACGGGAAGCAAAGCGCGATGTACATGGCGAATTCCGCCTGGATTTTTAGCCTGTCATCGACGCTACTTTGTGCGACTTCTCCGTTCTCCAGCACCCACATCATGAACAGCAGGTCTTCGTGGTGCTGGCTGCCGAACATCTCGGCTGCGTGAGCTGTTAGCGTCTCTTCGTTTTCGTACCTCTGCATCGGGTACACCTTCTCCTGTTTTTCTGCAACCCGCCGGAAGTATTTTTTGAGGCCGCTGCCGGCCACCACTGACACCTCGAACGTGTCCCCCGGCTCCACGTCGTCTGGGACCGTGACGACTATCGTGCTGTCACCGAACTTGACCTCGATCACGTCGCCGGGGCCGCGTTCGACCGGGCACGTTATGGTCAGCACGTTCAGCACCTCGCCCTCGCCCTCGCCGCCGTCGGAGGGATGTGTCTCGAAAATTGTGCGGAAGATCGGGAAGTCTCGGATGCGTCTTGCCACTCTGAAGTGGTTGTTCAGGTCCATTTTGGCACAGTAGCCCGTTTCATCCTCCGCGACTGTGCCCTGGATCTTCAGGAACTCTGTGAAGCCTTGGCGGTACGCCGCGGAGTACGCGTTGGCTGAGACATTTTGTTGGTAAACGTTGAATCCCACTCTCTCTTCGAATTTCGTGCTCTCTTCGTACGCTTGCACGTGATTGTTCAGCGCGAACTGGCTGGCGATATTGGCCTTGACGGTTCGTGTCGCGTCCATCGTCTGGACTTCCTTTGTCAAGAGTCTCAGAAAATCCAAGTATTTCATGTGGTCTGCAGCTTCCACCTCCTTTTTTTCGGAACTGCGACGCTCGGGTGGCCCCGGCCCCCCGGCGCCTCTCGACGTGGCTTCCTTCTTGGCTTCCTTCAGCTTGGCTTCCTTCAGCTTGGCTTCTTTCTCGGCTGCTGCCCTCCGCTTCCCTCCCTCTTCCATGATACGGTCGATTGTTTCCTGGTCGGGCAAACTGCCACGTTCTTCTTCTTCTTCTTCTTCTTCTTCTGCTTCTTCTTCTTCTTCTATTTCTTCGTCTTGGTCTTGGTCTTCGTCGTCCAATTGCTTTTTCAGCCCGGCCATTTTGGCCCTGAATTCTTCCTTTCTGCGCTTCGCCTTTTCCTCCTTTTCTTTCTTTTTGGCGTTCAGACGGGCCAATTTGGCCCTCATCTTATCCTGTATGAGCTGCGCCGCGGTCTCTTTTGTTCCATCTTCTATTCCTTTGCTCAGCTCGTCAAACCTGGCCGTCATCTTGTCCTTTCTGCGTTTCTCCGCGGCCTGCTTTTCTTTAATGAGTTTAAGCTTCAATTCTGCTGCTGCTTCTTCGGCATTTAATTCGTCTTGAAGGCCACCCCGAAGATGCTCTACTTCGAGTTCGAGACTGTAAGCGGCCAGGTCTGTTTCATCCGCTGACATTACAGGTTTTTGTGGGTCTTCTCCGTCTGTCGGCTTCGTTTCACCCTCGACAGTCTCATTGAATTTCGTGAGCAGATTCACTTTGAGGTCAGCTTTTGTTTCGAGAGCCACCCGCAATATTTCCTTCTTCCTTTCAGAATTCAGGAGCTTTTCGTTTTGTTCCTTGCTGTCGTACTCGAACCCGCTGTCCATCACTTGGGGCACCTTTGTTTGCAGGCTTTTCAGGGACTCGACTTGCCCACCCGCAATTGCAATTGTGTCCTCTAAGGCGTATATGACTCCTTTTTCAAAATCATGAGTGACTTTTTGAAGATTTTGGCGTAGATCACGGAACTTTTTAGAGTCTAGCGAGGAACCCTTTGGGGCCTCGGTGGTGAGTTGCTTCCTGTTTTTTTTGCCGCCCCCTATTTTGACTCGTTCACTTCCTGCGCCAGCTTCCGCGAATCCTTCAACTTCCCTTAAGACACGAATTAACGCGTCGGTAGTGTCGACGAAAATTGTAAAATACCACGGATTGCGACGCTCATGGTCCCTTGATCTCGACGCTGCGTGAATCACCATGTCCTCCGCTTTGCGTTTTGCTTCAACCGCGGCTACTCCCAGGTTTGTGCAGTAATCCGTTAACGCTTTTGGCGTTTTGCGCGGCCACGAGAGAGCCTGGACGAAGTACGTGTCAAAGAGCTCAACGATTGCCTCTTGGACGGGTAGGACGCCTGCCAATCTTTCACGAAAATGTTCGTCGATTTCTACAGCTTCTTCCAAATCTTCTTCTGCCTTCTTGTCAAAGGCTGCCGCCAACTCGCTTGCAGACATCGCTTCCTCCTGGGCGGACGGTTCCGCGGTGACGCCCGCCCCGTCCGACGACTGATCGGCTCCCCCAGTAGCCTCCTCGCTGCTGGGGCCCACTTGCGGATTGGACGGGCCCACGGCTGTCGGCGCGGCGCGCCAGCGAATGACGGCCGACTGCCCCTGCCGGCGCGGCATGTCCCTGCGCGACATGGGCTCCGCGCACCGCCCGGGCTGGCGTACGGCCCCGCGCTCGCTGGCATTATACGGGCCTGCGCTTGAATTGCGCTCGGCTCGCAGCCCAGCTTCGCACATTCAAGCGCTGGGCCGTGTCACAGTCAATGAATTAGGCTGCTCTCGCCCGACTCTCAGTCAATGTTTCATTCAGCTTCTTACAACTCCACAGCCCGAGCTAGGCTGCTCTCTCCGTCTCTGTCTGTTTCTCTCTCTTCCGTTACGTGCTCCCGCACTGGGCCGAAGCCGCAGACGAGCCCCGGCGAACCTGTCGAGGGCGGTCCGATGCAGGGCCCTTCTTTCGGCGCTTCCTACCTTGTATCATCTTCTTTGCTTCGTTCGTGGCTTCCCTGCGGCGGATGGCGTTCAAATCGTTCCCCATGATGACGACGGTGCCGCTCGTGATCCGCGCATTCCGCACTGCGCGACCGAACCAGTTCTCGAACACTGAGGTCGCGTCCTCTTCTTCGCTGGTGTAGCGGTCGTGGCGGCATATGATGGACAGGCTGTTGCTCAGGGCGCGGTCGGGTTGCACGTCTGTGAACAGGATAGGGCTCAGCTGCCGCGGGATCACGTAGTTGTCCACCACAGCGAGCACGGTCGCCTTTTCAACGAAGCTGCTGGAGAAGTCACCGCTATCGTCGTCCTTCCAGCCCATGAAATGCCCCGGCGGGACTTCGAACTGTTGCACCAACTGACCTAGGTCAGCGTCCGATTCAACGTCACTCGGAATTTCGAGGCGAGGTGTCAGAGCCGGCGGCGGAAGGGCGAACAGCGGCGTCAGGGTCGAGAAGCTGAGCTCTTCTTCCTTCGACGCGAACTTGGGCATGCTGGAGCTGTAGCAGTAAATCGGCTGCGGGCAACGCCGGAACGGTGGCAGGTAGCTCGATTCCGTGGTATTGCTGTCGCTGCTGATCAGCAAGCGAATGTCCAGCGAGCTTGCCCCGACGCTTCCGAAGGCCGTGATGACATGCTCGGCCGGTGGCTCGCGCGCGTTGGGGAAGCCGCCGTACGTGGCCCAAATGGTGGAGCTGGAGGAGCTGTAGTGCGACCCTTGCTCCGTGCACACGCCGCTAGCGATGGTGAGCTTCACCGATCCGCCGCGGGCGTTTTTCGTGCCCGTCAGACGCGTCACCCCCACCTTGAACGCGCCGGCATCTGTGAATGTGGTCATCTCGCGGGGGTGTGCCGGTTCAAGCGCAAGATGACCGATCGTCAGCAGGAACGCCCCGGACGTGCGGACGTGGTTGCCCTCGTCGTCGCGCTGGATCATGTCCACGAGAACTGACCGCGTCTGTTTGGTGGGGTTCAGTCGCTCCGGCGTGACCAGCGAAACCGCCGTCCATGTGTTAACGTCGAGCTCGATGATCGTCATCACCGGCGTTTCCTCGCAGTACCGGACGAAAGTGTTGGCGACATGGCCAGCCAGCCCGCCCATCGGGAGCATAGGCGTGAACGTCGGCGCGAGGTGCTGCCGCATCTCGTACACTGAACCCAAAAAGTTGCAGCCGGAGAAGCCGCACGGAACCGACTCGTACTTGCAGTGCTTCTCGTGCTCGTGGAGACCGTCGTTCTCGAAGCTGAAGGGGGCCTCGTTGCAGCCGTTGCACGTGAACCGGCAGGCGGCTTCGACTCCGAGGGCCGCAGCGAAGTCGCGCGCCTTCATGTTCACCTTCATCGCATTGTGGCCGTGCTTTTCAACGACGACCATGCAGACGGGGCAAGACACCTTCTCGTTCGGCCATTTCTCTTCGGCTTTGCGGAAGAGCTCGTTAGTGCAGCGTTCGCACGTCGTGTGCTCCGCCTTGCACATCGTCACCTTGCCGTCGATGTTGAAGCAGACCGAGCATCTCAGGGTGTGCAGCATGAGGTCCTCCAGCTTGTTGCCCGTGTCGAGCGTGCGCCACTTCTTGGCCAGCAGCGGAGGATCGTCCAAGTCCTCCACACCACCCGCTGCAGCTGACGCCGCCGCTGCCGCGGGGGCGTCGTCGCTGGGGACCTCCGCACCACCCGCGACAGCTGCCGCTGCCGCGGGGGCGTCGTCGCTGTTCCCGCCGGGCGTTGGCGAAGAAGGCGATGGCGACCCGTCGGCGAGTGTGCCCTCGTCGTCCATGTCCAGTTCCACTTCGTCGTCTGAGCTACACAAGATAATTACGGACATACATACGTTTTGGCCGTGCTGTTTGCTGTTGTGCGGTTTTTTGTTGATGCTGCTGTCTTTTCCATTTTGATCGACGAAAAGGCGAACACTCAATTCTATATCATGCAATGGTTTTCTCTGATTTAGATCAATCGATCAATCGATCCATCAGATCTGATCAGATCAGATCTAATCTGATCTGTGCCCTTAGATTGACAAACCGCGATGCTTGAGCAGTAAAAACACATTTTTATGCACACAATCATCGAGCCCAGCTGTCAACAGGGCTGTCAGTGCTCCGGTAGCGCCGCCGAGTCGATTCGCGCGATGGTACCATAATTGTGCAACGAGACTGCCCAGCAGAGCGGACCGCTCAGCCCCTCCGCTACCATCACCCCCATTCTGTCGTCGTTCTTGTACACGGTCACACTGCCCTGGTCGAGGTCGAGCAGCATGCCGACGCGGTCGCCCTGCTCCTTCGCGGTCTGCGCCCCCTCCCAGTCGGATCCTTCCTCGTGCCTCCGGGTGTTTATATAGTGCTTCCCGGTGTATGTGCTGTAGAAGTGGCAGAAATTCTCGAGCGGCTGCCCCCCCTCCACGTCCGGCCGGACCACGCCGAAATACACCTGCTGGTGGGGCTGCACCGTCGTGATTTGCGCGAAGTGACGGCCCGACCGCATCACTACCTTGCTCGGCGCAGTCCGGCGGCACCAGTCCTGCACGTTCTTCGTCGCCACCGCCCCATCCTCAGACAGCGTGATCGAGGCATGCGTCCACCGGAACGCCAGCGGCAGCCGAAGCATCTCCACCTCGTGCATCAGGCTCAGCCAGCTCTCACCTAGCCGATGAGACACCCAGCCGCGCTCCTGCTCGCTGCACCCCGCCACCCAGCGCCGCGCCGCCTCCTCCACGAGCGACACCTTCCGGCGCCGCTGGCTCGCCCCTCCGATCACAATGCACTTGATGCCAAACCGCCTGCAGGTGAGGCGGAGACATACCAGATCCTTGGCGGTGAGGACGGCGCAGGCGATCGCGAGTGCGGCCTCGTCCGGCGTGGACGTGAGGAGGTTGCTGTGCTCCCGCGTCCGGCTGCGCGAGGCGCGCGAGCGATCGGCCTCCGCGGCCTGGGCGGCAGCAGTCTTGCACGCCACGGTCACGCTCAGGGGCTCGGGCTTGGACAGGCCGCCGGCCTGGGCGGTAACAGTCTTGCGCGCCACGGTCGGGTGCTCCTCGGCAATCTCCTGCGCGCTCACGGGCTCGGGGTTGACGCCCGCCCTGCAGCGTTGGGTCGTCCGGCTCGACTTCGGGATGTGCGCTGACATGCGGTAGAGCTCACAGCATGCGCCCGTCGGGTAGGTTCCGTCGACATCCCGGCAGCAGGAGTTGCAGCTCCACCAGTTCATCATCGTTAGCTGCTGTTTCCTTCTGTTGGTGGGTTGCTTGGCTGTTGGAGGCAGCGCAGAGCCGCAGTGAATAGATCAAGGACTCAGAGAAAACTACGGAATCGATCTAAATCCATTCAGAGAATAGATCCAGGATTCAGAGAAAACTACGATTTAGATCGATTCAGAGAAAATCATTACAGATTACGCATGATAAGCAATTCTTCGGCTCAGCGAGCTTCTGATTTCGGAGACAACAAACCAACAGAGCACTTCAACCACCACCACCACCACCGCCACCATGGCTCGCATCAAGAAGACGTGCATGAACCCCAACGCAAGCATGCAACCGCGCAAGCAGCTCCGCACGCAGGCGCCGCGCAAGGGAATCTCCAAGGCCGCCGAATCGGTCTTCCAGACGCACGCGGACAAGACCGACCAGCTGATGCGTCAGTTCGAGGTCGACCGCGCGGCTTCGGGCGCTAAGTTCAGAGCGGCGTGCGTCGACGTCGGCTCCGACTACCGCATCCACTTCGAAGCGGGAGTTGGATTGATCAAGCAGCTGCAAGAAGTCTACGAGGCCGAGGTCGAGCAGTTCTGTGTTCAGTTTAAAGCCTCCGTTGCCAAGTTGCCGCTCGACGATCCGGACGGCATTGCCACCGAGCCCGTCGACGCTCCGGACGGCATTGCCGTCGACGAACCGTCTGCTGTCGCCGCCGACACTGCTCCTGCCGCCGCCGCCGCCGCCGCCGCTCCGGACGGCATTGCCGTCGACGAACCGTCTGCTGTCGCCGCCGACACTGCTCCTGCCGCCGCCGCCGCCGCCGAGACGCCGGCTGCCGCCGCTGTCACCGCCGACACTCCTGCTCCCGCCGCCGTCGCCGAGACCCCGTCTGCTGACACTGTCGACGCCGGATCCGCCGCGTGATGGCCAAGCGGCTCGTGTTCCATCAATGCGACCCGCTGCAGTGTTCAATAAAAGAAGCAGCAGGTCCAATTTTCATCGTCAGCCGGCTCGAGATTATATGAGGCGAGGCTAGGCTGGCTCTGCGCCTTGTCCAGACCGCCCGTCGCACCCGGTCGAGCAAAAGCCCCCTCCCGCGCAGCTGAGCCCACACAGACAGACATGCAGACCGCCGCTCCCGCCCGTCCGCCCGCAACCCCGCCGCCGCGATGAAGGCCGGCTCGCTCGGCGGCAACGAACGCTGACGACGGCAGCCTCATGTGGCCGATCGAGGGCGTGGTCGCACTGCTCATCGCGCCGCACGGCCTGACGGACCTCTGGGCGCTGCCGCTTGCTCCAATGGGCGCAGCGTACGCCGTGTGCTGCGCCCTCGGAGCGCTGTGTCCGCAGCGCGGCCTGCCGCTTGCAGGCGCGGTCGCCAGCACCGTCCACTTTGCGATGGACTTGGGCTGGTGCGTCTCTTCTGCACTCGTGCTGTTCTGCATCCTCTGCCACGCCAGCAGCCGAGACCACCTCGCGTACTGCGCCCTCGTGGCCTACATGCTCGCAGTGCACCTCCCCATCCACTACCTCCGCGTGGCGCCCGTCACCCCCGTCGCAGGCTGGCTCCTGCTCGCTGCCTTCACCGCCGGCAGCTGGAAGGCCAACCCGCTCGCCATGCTGCGCTGCTCGAGGCTGTGGCGGAGAGCGGCTGTAACCCTCATCGCCGCGCACACCGTCGCAAACCTCTGGGCGCCGTGAGCGAGCTTCGGCTTCAGCGACTCGCCGCTGACCTGCCTAAGTGAAAGTGAGCTGCGGTAACGATGGCTGTAAGGCACGAATGCACTCCATTGCGTAACACATCACCGCGCGAGACTCACTCAACACAACTAAAAGACCTCGGCCTTCACGGCAACCGGTCCGTCGGCGGCAGCGGCCACCTTCTGCTTCTTCTGCGCCGGAGCGGAAGCCTCGTTGATCTCGAGGCCACGCTCGACCCCGACGATGCTCTTGTCATCGACAACGAGGCTGCCGCCCGGGACGCCGCGGTTCCGGGCAGAGCGCTTCAACCAAACCTCACGGCCGTAGCGCTTCAACACGGCGTTGAGCGTCTTCTCGCAGCCGTCCAGCGCCTTCAGGCTCTGTCGAGGCGGGTGGCAGGGCGGGCGGAGTGAGGCGACGAGAAAAAGAAGGCTTGGCGAGAGGAGGGGAAGCGTCACACACGCACCGGCTTCCGCTTGGCGCTCTCGCGGCTTTCCCCGCAGAGCTTGAGAAAGACGAAGAGGTAGCTGCGAACTTTCTCGACGCACTTCTGCTGCGCCGGGTTGGGCTCCTCCGGCTTGAACCTGCGCGGCAGCCGCACGCGGCTGTGAGCGACCGCGCGGCCCAAAAGGCGCCGCTTTCGAGATAAAGACAGCGACACAGGGAGGGCACTCACTCCTCGAGCGTCTTCATGTAGCTCCTCGCAAACGACTCGAACTGCTCCTTCATCGCCGCGAGCCGCGACCAGTACAGGTCGACCTGCTCGGGCGTGAGCTCCTCCGTCTCGAGGACCGGCCCGTTACCGCTCGCTTCCATAAACCTCGCGAGCAGCGCCTTAAGCTCGCGGATTTGATCGTTCTGTTCGACGACGTGCTGGCTCTGTGCGACGATGCGCTTGTCCTGTTCCCTGAACAGCACCCCTAAACCGGCCAGCTGATCGGTCAGCGCGAGCTCGCTCTCCTCCAGGTGCAGCTTCTCCTTCTCGAGCTGCAGCTTCTTCGAGAGGAGCGGCCCTCTCAACATGGCGGAGACGCGCGCCTCCAGGTGCAGCTTCTCCTGCTCGAGCTGCAGCTTCTCCTTCTCGAGCTGCAGCTTCTCCTTCTCGAGCTGCAGCTTCTCCTTCTCGAGCTGCAGAAACAGGTGAAGCTTCTCCTTCTCGACCTGCTTACGCTTCTCCTCGATCTGCTGATACTGACACGTGAACTCCATGAAGACTGAGGCGCAAGTGCTGCTCTGTTGGGCTGCTCTGTTGGTTTGTTGCTTCGCTTCCTGAGAATGTTCAGATCAATCGGCAAAAAATCGATCTCAAATCGATCTATCCATTCTATATCATTCAATGGTTTTCTCTGATAGATCCATTGTCACCGCTCTTCGACCTGCCTTCGAAATCACGCAGCGCAACGCACCTAAAGCCAAACCGCCGCTCTCAACCCAACAAACCACCGGACATGGACAGCACCAACGCGGTCGGCACCTCGGCCGATGACGGCAAGGGCACCCAACTGCCCTGTTTCATCGAGACCCTCTTCGGAAACGAATCTGCGCTCGAAAAACTCGTGCGCGCTGTCCCGGAGTGCGACCGCTACGCTTTGGCGCTCTCCTACCCTGGATCGGCGTTGACGAGCGCCGTGCACGGCGTCGCCGAGCACCGCGACGACGGGAAAAAAACGGTGTCGGGTCCAGAGGGTTTGTTTCGGACACCTGCCACGATGGAGTGGATCGTGTACAAAGAACGCTCCAACCTTCCCAAGATCTTCCCCGAGCGCGGCCCAGCAATCATGGAGACGAAAGACAGCCGCCGCATCGGCGCGCTGGCGTCGCAGATGGCGCCGCCGCCCGCCGCACCGTTGCCCCGAGAGCAGCCGATCTTCCCGGTCTTCCTGAGGCCGTCTGTTGGCAGAATGGGACTTGTCGGCCGGTTCGGCTCGTTGGATACGCTGAAGTATGCTTATGAAGTCGGCTTCGCTACAATCGATTCGGAAATATCGATGACCGATGCCGCTCGTGGCGGAAAATTGGAGAACATGAAGTGGATGCATGCAAAGGGATGCTCAATCGGGCCCACCACGTTCCAGGTGGCCGCCATTCGCGGCGACGTGGAGACACTGCGTTGGATGCGAGAGGTGAGGGAGGTGGAGTTCCCAGAGCCACAGCAACCGTTTGCTGAAAGGTCGGTCTTCGCGAAGATTGTCTATGCGGCTTTCTACGGCGGACACATCCCAGCCATCCGTTTTATGCTCGAATGGGTGGACGATGGGACGCCAACCGATCATGAGACAGGCTGCGAACACACCACAGCGGCGGCCGAGGGTGGTCACCTCCATGCCCTGAAGTGGCTCCACTCCTTCGACCCGCCCTGTCCGTGGGACGAGGACGCGTGCACGTGGGCGGCCCGCGGTGGACACCTCAAGACCCTCCAGTATCTCGTCCACAATGGGTGCCCATTCAACGAGGGTATCTTCGCGAAGGCTGCCCGCGGTGGCCACATCCCGATCCTCGAGTGGGCGTTCGCGGAGTTGATACATGTGGACGAATTCTCCAAACCCGGATTCCAAACCTGCATGGAGGCGGCCGGAAAAGACCTCGAGACCTTGAAATGGCTCCGCTCTCAAGACCCTCCCTGCCCCTGGGACGAGCGTACGTGCGCATATGCCGCAGGGAACGGCAACCTCGAGGTCTTGAGGTATGCGCGCGGCAACGGCTGCCCCTGGGACGTGGAAACCTGCTTGTATGCAGCCCTAGGCGGCCACCCAGACACCCTCGATTGGGCGCTCGACAACGGATGCCTGCTCGATAGTGACGCTCAGCGAGACCCGCGTCTTTTCCCACGGGCGCTTTCCGAATCAAGGGAGTCCTTCCACGAAACCCTACAAGGAGCTGAGACCATCCGAAAGCGTTGGGTGCAACAAACAGGCGGAGACGGTGGCACCCCGCCTCCCTATGATGATCGTCGACTCGCCGCCAAACCCAGTACCAACACGTGGAACTGTCGCGACCACAGTCACGCTTGCTGGCACTTAGACAAGGTTATGCATCTAAAAGGGATGCCAATGTGCCGCGACTGCGAAATTGGTTGGAGTTTCTCGTGGTGAAATAGATGAAAAACAGTAACTCGGGCGGACGAAGGTGCTGATGGAACACGTAAATGGACTCGCATGCTGCACACACACACGCGCCGCTTCTCTAACCGCAAGCCGAAAACTCTCTCGCCTGCATCCTCCGCACCCGCATCGCCGGCCGCTCGCTTGTGGCAGATGCGCTCGTCGCTGCCGTGCCTCAGAACTTGCGCACGGTGACGCTGAGCCGCGCGGCCGTTGCGGCCGCGGCCTTTGGGACGCCGTGAAGGAAGCAGCGCTGGAAGTCTTTGCCTCGCATGGCGAGGCAGCTGCCGTGGGGAAGCGCCACGGAGGTGCGGCGTTGCTGCATCGCGGTTGCTGTGGACGGCTTGGCCGTGAAGAGCATCCGCCGCTCTGCGCCGAACGAGAAGGTGAGCACGGGGCTGCCGGGGGCGTGGGCTGGCTCGTCGTCGGCGTGCTGGCTGATGTAGTCCGTTCCGTCTTCGTAGAGGTTGCACAGCGCGGCGTTGAAACCTCCGCCGTAGCGCTGGTTTGCGAAGCCGATGCACCGTCGCACGAGGGGCGGCATGTCCGGCTCCGCTGCGACGGCTGTGCCGCTGAAGCGGTACTCGGGCGCGGCGGCTGTGTCGAGGGCGTAGAACGCCTGCCGCCGGCGCATGGTGCAGACCTTGCCGAACATGCGGAAGGTTCGCCTGGCGCGGCCGGCGAGCGTGCGGCTCACCTCGGCGACCTCCTGCTCGAGGCGGGCGTCGGCGGGGACGCAGCGCAGCCACACGTCGACGCGGGCGTCCACGAGGTCGCGGCCGAGGCGGATGACGCTGTCGGGCGCGGGCTCCGCGGGCTCCGCGGGCTCGCAGGCGCTGCGCTTGCGCGGCGCGGCCATGGCGCGCCTGGCCGTCGTCGCCCTGTCCCTGTCTGCTGGCCTGCTGCGCCCGGTCAGCCCCTCTGCCTGCATCACCCAGCGGCTGAGCCTCGGAAAAATGGATCTGTCAGAGAAAACCATTGAATGATATAGAATGAATAGATCGATTTTTATTGAGTGATCTGAGCATTCTCTTCGAGCAGAGCAACAAACCAACAGAGCTGCTGAGGCAGCGCACGATGTCGCGCGGCAAGGGGTGGAACGATGTCGCCAGCGCGTACGACCCGCCCCTGGGGTGGGAGACGCGCATGGCAGCCGAGTCCATGTCCACGGAGACAGCGCTGCTGCTCGACCTCTACTTGGCCTCTCACTGCCCAGAGAGCCAGCACAACCAGCCCTACAAGTGCGTCAAGGTGGCGGGGATGGCCGTGGCCCCCTGGTTCATCGATGGGCTGCAGCGCAAGACCGATGGCGTGTCGCTCGGCGATCGGCTGCTCGATGCCTGCGGCGGCTACATGCTGGACGCGACCCCCCACCGGGACGGCCGCGGCCTGGTCCCCGGCGCCGACAAGATGTTCAAAGCGATCAACCGCGCGTGTCTCGACCGCGTCTACGACAGGCGCTCGGCCACGGCGACCGGGCCCGCCTACCAGGCCTGCGTGCTGTCGCGGGACGAGCTGCTGCGGCCGCTGGGCAGGGGCCTGCTGCAGACGATGTGCGCGGAAGAGGACGAGACCGTCGGGAACTCGGCGTTCTATATGCGCGGCTTGTTCCGCTACCACGGCGGCACCAAGGAGCAGAAAGACATCGCCGCTCGCGGCGTAAGCCTCCAAAAAACGCCGATATGGTCGGCGTCGTTCTTGTGCAGCAAGTACGTGCAGCCGCTCAACGGACAAGTACGTGCAGCCTGGCACTGCCCCACGGGCGACGGCTCCGACATGAACGTTGAGCCGACTCCGCTCAACGCGGTGCGCACAGCTGAGGCCTACGTCGGCTTGTTCGCGATCGCGCAGCTGGCGGCGGCGCTGCGGCTCTCGGCGTCCGTCAAAAGTCGCGTTCTGGCGCGGGTCAATACCGGCACCTTCGGCGAGATGCGTGACAACGTTCTGACCGGGCTTAAAGGGCGCACCTTCCCCTTGAAGGGGGGCGATATAATTTTCCAGTTTGCTTCGGAGCTCCCCGGACGATCCCTCTCAATCAGGGACGCCGGGATTGCTGAGCAAGGGTCTCCAGGCGGCGGAACCGTGCACGGGCAGCCCTACGACTTGGTCTTCTTTGGTGACGTGAGTGTGCGTGTCAAATTCGGCGTGCCGGACACGGTGGAGGCGATGGGTTTGGAAATGAGGCAGTGGCTCGAGGACAACTGGGCCCGCTGCGACATCCGCGTTCAATTCGTGGAGCAGCCCCGGGCCGGGGTCGACCCCGGAAATATGGGACATATGAATCAGTGGCACGATGCCATCACGACGGTGCCGGACGTGCGGTTTTCAGGAGGGGGTTTTCACGAGGCGGCGACGTGGGAGCAGACAGTTGAAAAGCACTACGCCGATGCAATTGTCGGCTCGACGCTGCACTTCATCGTGTCAAAGACCACTCTGAGGGTGCCGAAACCGTGGGACACCGCCATAATCGCCTCCTCGATGGACGGGACCCCAAACCCTAAACCCTACGGGGCTACCGAGAACGTGACAGACCACGTCTGCCTGATGCACAGCATGCACGGGATGGCGGTCGGGCGAGTGCCGCTGTGCGCGGCGGCGGTCCTCCTGAGCGAACGCTTGTGGGCGCCGCCGGCCGAGCATGCGGCTTCTATCCTTGTGTTAAAGGAGGGCTCGACCTAAAACTCTAGTCTCCTGAACGAGAACGTACTGAAGACTGAAGGCTGCAGTGTCTCTGTAATGGAAAGAGAATCAGTCAGTGTTCTATTCAATTCACACGGACGCTAGCTTCCGGTTTAGCTGGTCGCGGATCCAGCAGCAGCGTGGGGTATCCGGCGTGTACAGCCAGAGACGTTTTACGTCTGCAGTAAAAGTAACACTGATGACCCATCCGTCATCGATGATGGAGTCGTCGTTGGCGTTGAATTGTTCGAGGCACTCCCATTTTGCAAACTCCAGCATCGCGTCTTCTCGGGTAGTTGGCGGCAAATACCACGGGTGTGCGTCGGATTGCGCGTTGGATCCATCAGCATCGTAAAGCACGACCTGTCGCATTGAAAACTTGTGTAGCGACACCGGTTCTTGCAGCGCACCGTGTCTCAGCCGCAGTACACCCCCCGAGTAAAGGCCGGGCACCGCAGGACCAAAGTGGACAAACGGAAGACGTAGTTTCTCCTTGTACTTCTTCGCCAGCCAGGCGAGCGCCGGGTGTCCAAGCACAACAGACTTCTGAACCTCGGTGATTTGCAACATACGAGTTTCCGTCATACCGAGCCGGCCCAAGTCGGGTAGCTTAAGGAACTTGACCACCAACTTGACCACGCTGTAAATGGCGTCGTTGGGTAGCATGTCGCCCAGTGTGTACGCCTGCGCCTGCGCCTGCGCCTGCGCCTGCGCCTGCGCCTGCTCCTGCTTCTGTGCGTTGCTCTGCTTGATTTCGGCCGCGGTCGCTGAGCCCGGAGAATGGATCTATCAGAGAAAACCATTGAATGATATAGAATGGATCGATCAATTTATTGTCCAAGTGATCTGAACTTTTTCGATACAGGAAGCAACAGACCAACAACAGACAACAGAGCAGCTCCTTCCCGTTACGACACACAGATCGCAAGTCGCCAGCAGCCATGGCCTCGCCGTGTCCGCTGCTCGGCGCCGGCGTCACAGACGACACGCTGCTCCACATCTTTCGCTTCCTCAAGGACCCCGAAGACCTGCTCCGCCTGCAGCTCACCTGCCCCCGCTTCGCCGCCAAGGTCATGAAAACGCCGCTGGGCGCGGCGGGTGGCTGCAGTGGGCCAGCTGGCTGCCTCGGTGGGCCAGGAGGGGCAGCGGAGATGCTGTCGATCCCGACGGAGGCGGCGAGGCTCTGGGTGGCGGCGTGCAGCGAGCAGGAGCGCGACTGGGCACCTCGGTGGGGCCGGTTGATGAGCTGGCTGAGCGTCATGCACGAGATTGGGCTGCTTCGGCTGCCGCTGGCGTTCTATGATAGGCACGACTCGATCACGCTGGCTGAGGACGGGGCGCTGGCGACAAGAGAGCGTACAACCCCAGACGACTTCATTTACCGTTCCGCGGAGAGCAAGCCCGTCATGCGAGCGGGGCGGCACTTCGCGCAGCTCACGCTCGTGGCGGGCGATTTCGCGATCTTCGGCGTGCAGGAGCCCGGCTCGTTCGACGTGGACGGAGAGGCGGACGCAGACCCAGCTGACCGCGGCGCCGCGCCGAACGGGCTAGATGCCGAGCATTGTCACCGTCGCTGCTTCTACCACTCGGCCGACGGCGGCCGCTTGCCCCACACCTACTGGCACGGCAGGGGAGACTGGCAGGGGAGACAGGGCGCGACGGCGGTGGGCGACCGCATTGGCATGCTGCTCGATATCGACCAGGGCAGCTTGTCAGTCTGGAAGAACGGTGAGCCCCTGGGAGTGATGAAGGAATGGGGCCTGACCGGTACGTTCTGCTGGAGTGTCGCGGTTTACGACCAGAGCGTGCGCATCGAGTCAGCACCGGTGCCGGTCACAAACACCGAAGATTAAATTACCCCCTCCATCTTGCAAACCATCCCGTCGTCAACCCAAACGTCAGGTTACATAGAGACACGCCAACGCCAACAGAGCAGCTCACACCTCGTCCCGCTCTCCCTCGCGGTGAGAATGTGGACCCTTGCTGCGAGGAAGCCGTTCATTTTTCATTCACTCACGGCACCCCTTCGCACGGGTCGCGCTCCGCCTGATTCACGCCGATCGAGAGCAGGCTCGCCAGTGCCAGCTTCGACACGAAGGACAGCGCGATGTAAGACCGCTCGACCCCTAGCGCGTAAACGTTGCGCGGGATCAAGTGTGTCTCCCTTGTCCTTCCCCCTCCCGTGGCTCCGGTGCCCTCCTCTGCTTGGCCCTCGCTCCTCGCGACGCGCATGACTGTTGAGGCGGACAGAATGCTCCTCTTGGCGCATCGCTTCGTGCAGCAGCAGCAGCAAGCCCAACCCCCCAAAAAACAAACGAATCGACTGCCCCTCACAGAGCAGCAGCGCCGACCGTACGAATCTTTCGACGGAATTTCGCTGTAGTCGCCTCCGCCGCTCTGAGCCACCACGACCGTGCACGAGAGCGTGCCAAACACCAGAAAAAGACTGAAAGGCACGAATATCGCAAACTTGAGCAGGTCCGGGATGTCGCTCAAGAATTCACTGCGCTCCGGGTCGTTCCATATGGTATCGATCAGCGCTGCGAAGTTCTTCGTGCCCTCTGCGCTGTCGAAGAAGGTGACGAACGAGATATAGTTGCTCAGGATCACATACCACGTGCAGCCGAAGGCAAACGCGCCGAAGAACCACCAATATTTCTTCCTCTTTATGCTGCTCTCCCTCTCCACCTCGTAGCCGCACACCATCGTAAGCACCGTGCTGAGCAGGAGCCCAAGCAGCGTGTACACGTCGGTGATGCGGCCCAGAGACGCGATCACAACGGTCATCAAGCCAGCGGTCACCGAGTACTCCAACCACCGCAACGGCTGGCAGTTGGCCGTCATGTTGGCTCTCCACGTATCGTCGTCCATGCGAGCAGAATACAGCCAAAAGTGCGCAAAAGCCGTGCACGCTTGCAGCACGCCCACCAGGAACACAAGCGGAAACTGAAAGACCGGCGTCGCTTGACTGAACAGGCTCATCACCACGGAAAGCGAGTCCTCGCAGTTCGGCGCAGTGCAGCTGCCGCTGTCGCTGCCCCCCCCGATCCCGTTGACGCAGATCCCAACCAGCTCCTTCCCGTCCGCCCCAAAGCTGGGCGAAAAACAGTCCGCGGAGCACGCTGCCAATTTGAAAGCCCAGTCCTTGTCGACAACCACTGTGTTGCGCGTTAAACGCATCAGGTACGTGCTGCCCTGCGACGCCCACGCCACTGAGGCCACCGCAACAGTGGCGTGCAGACAAAACGCGACAAAGTTGAGCAAGCGGAGCTGCTTCAGAATATCGGGCCATTCTGCGTCGGCCTCTTCGGCGACACCTTCGTCTGCGCCCGCAACCGGCGGCTCGGCAGCGGGTCTCCTCGCAAGGCGCATCATGCCCTGCCACTGAAGGCAGCGCGCCCTGACTGACGCCCGCGCCGCGTCGGCCCCGGACAAGCGCCGCAGTCAGCGACGCCGACGCAACCTGCCGTGCCGTGCCGTGCCGTGCGCCGTGCCTAAGCTAAGCTAAGTACCATCGCAGCGCCGTCTCGCAGCATGGCATCCAACCAAAGCGAGAGCCAAGAACGATACGTGTGCCAAGCGCCGCTGTTTCCAACACTCGACCCGCTCGTGCCCAGTGATGCAGCACGCCAGAATCGGCGCTACAGTACTGTCAGCGGGTCGCCTCTCTAGCGGTGACGTGCGGGCCTCCAGTGGCCGGTCGTGACCCGCGTCACGCACAGGCTCCACAGCGGCATCACGACGACGATCACGACTAGTCGGGCCAGCAAGGGCCAGCAATGCGCGTGTCAACCCGCAACCAGGAGAGGCACGGGAACGTTCCGGGGCAATAAGGCAGGCTCAGGAGGGGGATCTCGCGCGTGGACACACTCACATGCGACGAACAGGGCCCACTGAAGCTCCTCTCCAATGGGAGCCTGCGGGTTGCCTGGGCTGAGGCGGCCCTGGGTCTTTGCACCACCAGGCCTGTAACCCCCACCCAACATACCAGCACGGCGTGTGACCCCTCTCACTGTGACTGAGTCAGTGCAAAGAATCCACGAGTGGACGCGCCGACAGCTGCACAAACCAAACCAAACTAGCAACAAGAAACCAAAGGAGCAGCGAAGGCTATATTCGCGCACAGAGCCGCCGCATCAGACCGCGCGCGCACACCATGCCTGCACGCGTCGTCGCCTACAGCCGCGTAGAAACCGAACAAACCTACGCACAGGAAACGAAAACAAGCACCTCGCCGTGCAACGCACGCTCATGCCTCCTCGTCGTCACCCTCCTCGCGCTGCTCGCCGGCGCAGTCGCCCTGACGAGCGAAACTGACACGACAAAAACGACCAAAACCTGCGCCGCCGGACAAACACGAACCAGAAGCGACGCCCCCTGCCAAGCCTGCGAAAACGGAAAGCAGCCGAACAGCGACGCCAAAGCCTGCGTCACCTGCCCCGAAAACTTCGCGGGACAGAGCGGCATCTGCGAAGAATGCCACTTCGGCTACACCCCCGCCGCGCACCAAAGCATCTGCCGCCCCGTCTGCGTCAACGGAACCTTCCACGACCCCGCCGTGGACCAGTGCAGCCAATGCCCGGACGGAAAGCAGGCGCACAACGAGACCGACACCGAGTGCCAAAACTGCACCGGAACCTTTGCAGGCCTCGGAGGCTTCTGCCTCAACTGCACCGCCGAAGAGACCCCCATCGAAGATCACACCCTGTGCAGCTGCCCCGACCACGCAATTGCGGTAGATTCCGCAGCGATCGAATCGCACGGCGCCGGCACCTGCAATTCCTGCGGAGACGGACAGCAGCCAAACGACGACCAGAACGCCTGCGAGATCTGCCCGACCGCCTATGCCGGCACAAACGGAACCTGCGACCAGTGCCCGTCCGCGCAGGAGCCTAACACAGAACGCACAGACTGCACAGACTGCGGCTATTGGCTGGCCGCCGTCTCCGGCACCTGCTGGGGCTGCCCCGCCGGCAAAGAGGCAAAATCACCCGCCATCGACTGCGGCCAAGTCACAGTGGGCGTTTGGCGAGGCTGCTACGACTGCCTGCCAGGCTACGAACGGCTCGACGGCAACGCAGAAGCCTGCTGCGTAGCAGGAGGAGCGTAGGAACCCGACCCGAGGACGTGCACCACACGAAATGAAAAGGTTTCAAACCCCAAAAAAATACACCAAGTACACCCGCTCACACTTGCGCCTGCCAACCCATCGAACCCACAAAAACACCACAAACACACACCGCGACAACAAAAACGACCATCAAAAACACCAATCGAAGCGCTGATTGTCGTCAGAGTGTGTTATTTTTGTGTATTTGGGGGTGGATCTGGTGGCGCAATCTTCGTTTTTTGTGGTTTTTGGGGTGGTTATTGGTTGGGTTGAAGACGGATTCGTCGCTTTTTGGTACTGTACATTAGTTGAACACAGGCCGCCTCGCCTCCCTCGCCGCCCGCCCCGCCTAGAACAGCTTCCGCATTTTCGAGCGCTGGCGCGTCTGCGGGCCCGGAGCCTGCGCGGAGCCGGCCTGCAGCATGTCCCGCGTGAGCTGCTGGGCGTCCTCGAGCTGCGTCTGGAGCTCTGCGATGTAGACAGCCTCGCGGTAGGTCCGGACCCTCGCGAACCGAGCCTCCTGCGCCCGCAGCTGCGCCTTGAGCAGCTGGCCCTCGTAGAGCTCTTCCGTGTACATTTTGAGGGCGGTGCGCAGGCAGTGGCGGCGTCTGGCGCTGGTGGTGGCTGCGCTGCCGTCGAACAGCGCGAGCATGCCGCGCTCGAAGCGCGAGCCGGCGTCGATCGGGTCGCCGCCCGCCTTCGCGCCTGCCGCCAGCCGCGCCACGTGCTGCACGAAGGAGTGGTGCGCCATGTTGACTGGGTCGTGCAGACGGTTCATGAAGTCCCGGTCCGGCTCGGAGTCCGAGTTGCCGTGCACGGTCAGGTCCGGAGCGTGTCGCGCATCGACGGTTTCGCGGTCTTCTATCATCAGCCGTTTCTTGCCGGCGGCCGGGCCGGCCGGCTGGCCGGCGAAGCCGGCCGGCTGGCCGGCGAAGCCGGCCAGGTCAAAGGCGGCCTGCTTGGCGCTGTGGCTGTCGAGCTCGGCGTCGAGCTCCGTCTCGATCTTGACCTCGGTCTTGACACTTGGGCTGACACTTGTTTTGGCGCTGAGCTGTCCGGCGGAAGGGTCTCCGTCTTCGTGCCGCCGGGCGCTCAGGAGGTTGCCCCCGCGCAGGATCTCCCGAAGACGAAGAAGCTCGCACTCTTCGTCTTTGCGAAGGCGCCGGTGGTTGCTGACAATCTTAAGACGCAGAAGCTGACACTCTTCGTCTTCGGATTCTTCGGATTCGGTGCCGGAGCGCTCGCCCTCGGAGTTCTCAGCGCCCCCGCGCAGCACGCGGCGGCGCGGGCCCGACCGCTGTCTGTTGGGGCGATAGTTTTCTTTGCGATACGGGGCCCGCGGAGCGACGTAGGCGGCGGCGGGCTGCTGGTCCTGGTCCTGGTCGTCGCCCGGGGCCTCGCCCAGCCGAGCGGCGTTCCACTCGTCGTCGTCGGCGTACCAGTCGTCCGACACCTCAACCACTTGTTCTTCCTCTGCGCCCGGGCTTGCGGTCGGCAGGGGGGGCAGCGGGGGGAGAGGCTTGGGGTCCAGCCACGCCGAGGCCGCCGGCATGCTGCTGAAGTACTGGCCGGAGATCATGGGCGCCATTGAGGGCTGCATCTTTGCGGGTCCGGTGTCGGTTCTCACAAGCTGTCTCGGAAGGCAGTCGAAGGCCTTGAGTGCTGTTGTACGTTGTGTTGCCTGACCTCCGCTACATCGCCTGTCGGAGTGAAAACCCAGATCTGGCGGAAATGTCTGTTGGGTCGATAGTTTTCTGTGCGATAGTTCTCTTCGCTCGCTTCAGTCCACCACAGCCAACAGCAGCCCACAAACCACCCAACAGACACCAACAGACACCAACAGACACAAACCACCCAACAGACACAAACCACAAACGATGGACAAAGATCTAATCTTCGCCGACGGACAAAGATCTAATCTCGCCGATGGACAAAGATCTAATCTCGCCGATGGACAAGCTTCGTGTCCATCGACATTTTTTCAGGCCGAGCGCCAAAGATCTAAATCTATGCTCCCACAGCTAACAGCAGCCCACAAACCACCCAACAGACACACCAACAGACACAAGCCACCCAACAGACACAAGCCACCCAACAGACTAGGGTTTAGGCTAGGGTTTAGGGCTAGGGTTTAGGGCTAGGGTTTAGGCTAGGGTTTAGGGCTAGGGTTTAGGGCTAGGGTTTAGGGCTAGGGTTTAGGGCTAGGGTTTAGGGCTAGGGTTTAGGCTAGGGTTTAGGGCTAGGGTTTAGGGCTAGGGTTTAGGGCTAGGGTTTTAGGGTTTAGGGTTTAGGGTTTAGGGTTTAGGGTTTAGGGTTTGTGCCTCGGGATTCACTTTTAGGGTTTAGGGGGTTAGCCCCTTTAGGGTTTTGAGTTTGGGGGTTTCCTTTGTGTGTAGGCCGCGGTGTGACGGGCGTGCGTGGGGCGGTGGCTTTTGTTTTAAGATCGTTTTTTTTGGTTTTTTGGTTTTTTGGTTTTTTGGTTTTTTGTTTTTTTGTT
>Ga0209709_10001513_pt1 | contig 21402 bp, 19 predicted proteins | sample ArcticOcean_MG_C_2_FD_187435 | JGI IMG/M metagenome (GOLD analysis project Ga0209709, IMG submission 187435) | Marine microbial communities from western Arctic Ocean - ArcticOcean_MG_CB4_136 (SPAdes) (version 2) | ecosystem: Environmental > Aquatic > Marine > Oceanic | place: Arctic Ocean...
ACTTGTACAGAAAGAAAAGGAAATGGAACGCAAAGATAAATTCTTTGGTGGTGTCCGCCAACTTGAATCACTTCCAGATTTAGTAGTAATCGTAGGTCAACCACATGAACGAAATGCTGTATTAGAATGTCAAAAATTAAACATTCCAACAATTACACTTTTAGATTCAAACTGTGACCCAAGCTACACAACATATGGAATTCCAGCCAATGATGATTCAACACGTTCAGTGGAATTTATCTTAAAGCAATTAGTAAGTTAAAAACGTAGTTTTTCAACTCGACATTGAAGGGATGTTTCAAACATCCCTTCAATGTCGAGCAACTACAAAATATAAAAACGAAAAAAAAAATTGGAGGATGATCGTGCAACTCGAGGATTTTGAAACCCAAAGTAACGTGGACAAAGCCGTGGTGCGCTCAGACAATACAAAGTTAGTCACACTCACGGATCTTGTGCCAACACCTCCTGGTACCAAGGGCCAGGAGATTAGTAAATACCTTTTTGAACAACCTGCCTATAACCAAGACTGGTTCAATATTCTATTTGATAGTAAGTCAATGGCACGTCAAGAAGAACTTAAACGTGAATACCTTGAAAAAATTGCAAACGGCGAACTCTTCACCGAAGAAACCTTATATACAAAAGTACAAGGCTGGAGTGTTTATAATGATCCAGACCCTCAACTCAAAGAATTTAAAGAAAAATATGCAGAAAAGCCGTGGGTGGCACGTGAAAGCCAACTCATTCTGCAAACTCTTGTGGCACGTGGAGAACGTGCATGGAGTGAACTGACATGGAGTCTCTATTATAACTGGATGCGCTATTGGCCACGTGTACCACAAGCTGTCTGGACAGTAACCCGTGGGCGCCTCTTACACTGGATTCCTCGAGATCGATTAACTGGGCAAATTTTATGGGGGCAATGGACAAGTGAGTTTACACCAGCGTTCGCACTCCGATACCGCTATAAATACTTTCTAGAAACCGAAACTCGTCGTTTCGCACGCCAAGCATTTCAATTCATTGATTATCGTTCTGCAATAGCAACAATTGCCCTCGGTTCTTATGTTTTTGGGATGGTGAACTATTTGCACCATTATAGCCAAAGTGAACAAGAACGGAAACACATGTTTCAAGGGCCACGCACATTCACACCAGTACTCATTTCAAAAGAAGCGCAGGAAAATCATGCACGTTTAATCGACGAAGGGATTCGAGCAGTCTACGATTCTATTCAAGTGGATAGTCCACTAGCCTATGGTGCCTATGGAGAAAATGTAGCACGTAAAGTTCAATATGAATCTGAAGTTCAAGAGCAAGGTACAACGAAAACACTTGTCTACTATAAAAAGCATAATGTTCTTCGTACAAGTATCCCAACTGAAGACTTAATTCACTTAAAACCGTTTAACCGATCAAAAGACAAAAGCTTTACCGAAACGGGCGGTGTACCAATGAAACTGCGTACACATGGGGTTCAACCAGGCCAAACACGTATGCCAGAATTTAAGATCTATGGCGACAATAAATTTTATGTTGAGCGTACATTTGACGTGAATTTACGCGTAGACCAGCCTTTTGCGCCACGTGAAGACGATATTCAAAAATTTGAAGAGACGTTACAACCAGAAATGGAAATCATCATGGCCCCCGATGCATTTGATCACTCATATGTTGAAGCCCATAACCTTCAAGTGGATACACATACAAAAACGATCGAAGAACTTTACCCAAAACCGCGTAAGGCCTTACCCCCACCTACTTACCCATATTCATTCCCAGCAAAAGACAAAAAAAAAGCAAGAAAACGCGTTGCGGGACTCCACGAACAGCTGGAAGCACCAATTGCAGAAGTTAGTCAAAATCTTACGGACGTTTTTGAAGATCCAACATTTGTCGAAAACCTTGATCTGACACCCGTTGTAAAAGACCCAATTAAAGTTGGTTTAAGCGGACTTGAAGATTATGAGGAAAACAATGGGACAACGTTTAGTGAAGACGAAATCGACTCCGAAACTCAAGAAACAGATAGTGAGGAAAACGGCAACCCACTCTCCATGGACGACCTTGAAAGCGAATATTCACTGGATGAGGGCCAACGTGACACTAGTCTCCGTAACTATTACGGTTTAATGCCAACACGTTGGCCAGCTGCAACAACAAAACCTGCAAAGACTGCAAAAACAGTCTTTGCAAATGCGGATCAAAGTTGGGCGAGAGGGGGTAAAACTACCCCAATTGCTATTGAAGCAAAAACGCAAATGGCAGGCCTTAATACTGGGTTAATGAACGTGAAAGGTTGGACACTTCCAACCACTCAAATGACCTACCCGTTCCTTGCAGTGAAAGATATTGCTAAAATGGCTGATCCTGATTTGGGTCAATACAAAGTACATTTTGAAGACATCGAGAAAGCACCGGATGAAACAACACGTTGGTACAGCCGTTATGAAATGGATGAAGAAACCAATGAATATTTCGATGAAGGTGACGAGAATCACAAAAGTGACAATGACATGACGAGCGAAGACGACGAAACAGAGCCTGAACCAACTAAAACTTCCAACATGCTCGAAACGGAAACAAATAACGACGAAACGAGTGATGTAGAAGATGACGTCGACGAGTTACCTGAATTCGAGACCAAAATTGAAGAATCTAATGGTAAAGTACACTCTGTGGACCCCGTGGATTCCATCGAATTACTCGAAGGCGAAACACTCTATGATCTTGACAACGACACCGAAAACTCAGTTGCTGAACTGGATATGGGTGTCGAAATCGATGAACCCCACAATCCAGTCGTTTTAGAAAATACAGATGTTGACGAATTACTGCACCACGAAAGTAAAATGGGTAATAACATTGACGACACGTTAGAAAATGTCGAAAACGAGGACGAAACGGAAGAAAGCGAACCGTTGCCGGGAGACTTTGACCCTGGTTTTGCTTCAGCATACGCGCAAGCAAAGTTAAACCATGCCGACGTTGCATCAGACCCACACTTTGGAGATGAATTAACAGGCTTAAGCCATACGGAAGCTAAACTTTTTCAGACGGAAGCCAACCCCGAAACGGAAACCCGAATGTTTCTTCATGGAACGCATGAAGTTCACAGCCGTTCGCTTGCTTCCACAAGTTGGGAACTTGAGGACAATATTACAAATGCATTCGCAAAAGTGCATGTTCGACTTATTCGTTTTTGGCAAGCAAACGCCCTTGTTGTTTATCCAGTAATTGCTATTTATCTCATTCGCCGCACAGACCGCTATCAAGCACAGGTTATTTGTCGTGGACGCGCTAAAAATACAGAGACACATAAGTATTACACACATTTAGGGCGTGCCCCACAACGTGCTAAATTCAGTGATCTTACGGGGAACGAAGCAGGGACACGTCAAATGCGTGAGTTAATGAGTGCATTCCGACGTGTCCGTGGGTTTACTGAAACCTACCGTCCTGGTATTTTAATTAATTTTTGGGAAATTGATATTTTACCACTTATTCCACGCCGTGTTCGTGCAGCCTTTTTACCACCAAACGGAGAGATGTATCTTTGGTACAAAAAGCAACTTACAAACGTATTTGGTCAAAAGACGGATTCACAACGAGCATTACAAGGGGCAGTTCCTGTCGAAACATTCTGGAACTCCGCACCAATCCGTGGGTTATATGCCTGTGAAAAAGAGGAACCACCATTTAAAACAAGTCTTGAAGTGTTTGAGACCATGGATAGCCTGATTACAACCGTAACAAATGGGCCAAATGAGCAAAGTGGTCTAAACCAGAAAATTGGCCAATACTTGTATAGCCAAAGCCATAAAAATATGGCTGAAACCATTTCAAAAATTGAACGTTATTTCCCAGCAGTAATGCCAATGGTTATTAAAGTTCAAAACTTTTGGGATCATACTCCCCTTCTTGCAGCCATTCGACCAGGAAAATATTCGCTTGACTCACTTCCACGTGGATTATTACTTATTGGTGAAAGTGGAAATGGGCGTACCCTTATGGCCCGTGCTCTTGCGAGCGAATCAGGCCTTCCAATTATGTTAACGGAAGGAATGCGTTTCGTACACCAAAAGTGGGGCTGCTTCCGACTTCGCTCACTTTTTTACCGTGCGCGTTTAAATTACCCATGTATTCTCTATATTAAAAATTTAGAGCTCATTACGTTACACCGTAGTATCTTTACTGGCTATTTTAATGTACGTAACTGTGCACAATTTTTAGTTTGTTTTGATGGTATTGTGGATCGAAAAAAATCAACAATCCGCCAGCCGTTTATTATTGGGTCCGTAGAAACATCAAAATACATGGATCCGGCGTGTGTACGTTCTGGACGTTTTGAATGGGCTATTAAATTTAACCTTCCAAATGCACTTCAGCGCTATTCACTTCTCACCACTGCGTTAGAAACAAACGGTCGACCAACGAAAAAAGATGTAAGTCTACCATTTTTTGCGCTTACAACCTTTGGGTATAGTGCACAAGAAGTTGCGCAAATGGTCGGTATCTCTGGGTTCCTCGCAGTAACGAAATACGAACATAAAGCGAATTACGAACATTCAAATGAATCCTTTGCAGAAGCCGTAGGGGCATGTAACCGTCTAATCATGCGCCATGAAGATAAATATGTGCATAGTACCGATATTTTTGAAGACGGATTTTATGCACGACTCACTGCGTATGAAGAAAAAAGTAATTTCCCACACCGTCTTTCTTCAACAATCAAAAATGATGGTTTTATTCCATTTGAAACGAAATGGATTCACATGATTTTAGAAAATTGCGCGTTCTCCGGACAATTTGAACCGAAAGAAGGGTGGCCAGTGACTGGAAGCTTTTCAAATGCCCGTAGTCCCGAAGAATTTGAAGCGAGACGCCGTAGCGCTTATAAATTAATGTATGAGACAACGGCCCCACCAAAAGGCTCAATGTCTGCCTCGGATCCGGCGTACATTAACGTTGTGCTTTCACCACAAATGACTGAGACGAATCCACTCCCATTTACAAAAGAAACAGCTTATCATGCGGATGCTGCAACACTCGTAACATGGGGTATTTTTGATTTACTTTCAGAAATTGCGTTTTTCAAGCAAACAAACCGAAAACTCCAAGGCACATCCGAAATCATTCTTGGCATGGAAACATGTTATGACACCTATGCACACGAATTTGCAGAACAACTCGGAGATCGTTTCTCACCATTAGGATGGGATTCACAACTTGAACGAGTTCAAGCGGGAATTGACCAAGTCAACCCTGAATCTCGATTAATGACACACTTCCGCCGCCTTACGCAGAAAAATAAAGAAACGGTTGGAGTTAGCAAAAGTTGGGTACAAGTAACACAATCAGGACTTTCACGCATTGTGGAAAGCCGAGGCGATTTAAAACGGGACCGCCAACGCGAAGCACGCTTTAGCTTACGTAACTGGTCATACCGCCAAGAATTTGCATTAGCGCGTCGCACACTTTACTGGCGTGAACGTGGGCAAATGCGTTACCACTCAAGCCAATACAATATGATGAATGTAACAAGTATTGACCACAATCAAAATTCACGTTTAACACGTCTCTACTTCCGTGATATGTTAATTGAAAGTCGTCAAAAACGTGCACTTCGCGTAAGTATTGAACCAACAATTTATGATACGTTTGCAACACGTAAATTAGTTGTTCGCGCACGTAAACCAGTGGCTGAAGCATCCCAGCTTTTAGCCGGTGATCTTCTTCATGTGTGGTTTGATTGGGCAAAAACCTATTCAAACCTTTAAAAAGTCAGTTGACCATTCCTTGCACGGACCGTAAAAGACAAATTCTAACTTTAGTGTTGGTATTTTTTTGCGCTATTTGTGAGGAACGTTATAATAGAATTGAGCATCGTGGATAAACATTTTAAAAAATGTTTAGACGAGAGCTTTCAAAGAAATGTTGAAGGAGTCTTATATGTCAGGTTCTACAGGAGAACGTCCTTTTAGTGACATCGTTACAAGTATTCGTTACTGGGTAATTCACAGTGTTACAATCCCATCTTTATTTATTGCAGGATGGCTTTTCGTAAGTACTGGTTTAGCGTATGATGTATTCGGAACACCGCGTCCAAATGAATACTTCACAGAAGAACGCCAAGTGCTTCCTTTAATTTCTGATCGTTACGGTGTACTTGCACAACTTGATGAATTTGTACCAGAATAAATTGGGTTTCTTTGGTGTATAAAGATTTATACACCCAGCGGTTCGTATACCTTCCAATTTGATTTGGCATGCCGCCAAAACTCGAAGCTCGATATATTAGAGCTTCACTGAACTCATCTAGCCTTTTTCTTATTATGTCAATTAAAACGTATCCGATTTTTACATTCCGTTGGCTCGCAGTTCATGCATTAGCAGTACCAACAGTATTCTTCCTTGGTTCAATTACAGCAATGCAATTTATTCAACGTTAAGAGGAGAAAATTGTATGACAAATCCAAATCCAAATAAACAAACAGTAGAGTTAAACCGAACAAGTCTCTACTGGGGTTTACTTCTTATTTTTGTGCTTGCTGTTCTTTTTTCAAGCTATATTTTTAACTAAAAACAGATTTGTAGATCTATGTCTAACACGACAACAGGACGAATTCCATTATGGTTCGTAGGAACAGTTGCTGGCCTTGCTGCGCTTGGTCTTTTAACAATTTTCTTTTATGGATCATACGTAGGGCTTGGTTCATCTCTTTAAGAAACCAAGACTACACAGTTCTAAAAAGCGCCATTCCTAAAAAATGGCAACCATACCGAAGATGGGTAGTGATATGCATTGCCCATTTTCTTCTTTTACATTTTAAAGAAACTAATTCTTTTGTTTTTGCATCCAACGCCCAACTGTGAAATAAACACATATCCTTATGTGTACTGTTGTTTTTACCAAAAACAGCATTCAATATTTAAACTTACCAAATTTAATCATGAGTAAAGTATATAACTGGTTTAACGAACGTCTTGAAATTCAGTCAATTGCTGATGACGTTACAAGTAAATACGTACCACCACACGTAAACATTTTTTACTGTTTAGGTGGAATTACGCTCACTTGCTTTATTGTGCAAGTAGCAACAGGATTCGCAATGACATTCTACTACCGTCCAACAGTTGCTGAGGCATTTGCTTCAGTACAGTTCATTATGACTGAAGTAAACTTCGGTTGGCTCATTCGTTCTGTGCACCGTTGGTCAGCAAGTATGATGGTGTTAATGATGATTTTACACGTGTTCCGTGTGTATTTAACAGGTGGATTCAAAAAGCCACGTGAACTTACATGGGTAACTGGAGTAATTCTTTCAGTAATTACAGTATCTTTCGGAGTAACTGGATACTCACTTCCATGGGACCAAGTTGGATACTGGGCTGTTAAAATTGTAACTGGTGTACCAGATGCAATTCCAGTAATCGGAGGATTCGTAGTAGAACTTCTTCGTGGAAGTGTTGGAGTTGGACAACCAACTCTTACACGTTTCTACAGTTTACACACATTTGTACTTCCGCTTCTTGCAGCTGTATTCATGCTTATGCACTTCCTTATGATTCGTAAGCAAGGAATCTCAGGACCTCTTTAAAAAGAGCCTGCAGGACTAGCAAAACTGGAATAATTTTTCCATGGAGCTCTCAACTGAGAGCTCCATTTGTCAGCCTACGTACTATAAAAAAAAAGAACAAAGACCGTTGGATTCAAAGTATTTCACTGAAGTTTCTATCTAAATTGGTTCTGTTCACAATTCTATGTTATACTTTTGTATAGAAAGTCAGTAAATTATTAGAATATTAAGAGGTAGCTTATGGGATTACCGTGGTACCGTGTACACACTGTAGTATTAAATGACCCGGGTCGTTTAATTGCAGTACACCTTATGCACACTGCATTAGTAGCAGGTTGGGCTGGATCAATGGCATTATATGAATTATCAGTATTTGACCCCTCAGATCCAGTATTAAACCCAATGTGGCGTCAAGGTATGTTTGTTCTTCCGTTCATGACACGTCTTGGTGTATCGACATCATGGGGTGGATGGACAATTGATGGTGAAAGCACTAGCAATGCAGGAATTTGGAGTTACGAAGGAGTTGCGGCATCGCACATTATTCTTTCTGGACTTCTTTTCCTTGCAGCAATTTGGCACTGGGTATTCTGGGATCTTGAACTTTTCCGTGACCCACGTACTCAAGCTCCAGCATTAGACCTTCCAAAGATTTTTGGTATTCACCTTTTCCTTTCAGGGGTTCTTTGTTTTGGATTTGGTGCATTCCACGTAACTGGTCTTTTTGGACCTGGTATCTGGGTGTCTGATCCATACGGTCTTACAGGTGGATGTGAGCCAGTGGCTCCAGCATGGGGAGCAGAAGGATTTGATCCTTACAACCCTGGTGGGATCGCAGCGCACCATATTGCAGCTGGTATTGTTGGAATTCTTGCAGGACTTTTCCACTTAAGTGTTCGTCCTCCACAACGTCTTTACAAAGGTTTACGTATGGGTAACGTAGAAACAGTACTCTCAAGTAGTATTGCAGCGGTATTCTGGGCAGCGTTTGTAGTTGGTGGAACTATGTGGTACGGATGTGCTGCAACACCAATTGAACTTTTTGGACCAACTCGTTACCAATGGGATCAAGGTTTCTTCCAACAAGAAATTGAAAAGCGTGTACAAACAAGTGTAGCTGGTGGTGCCTCACTTTCTGATGCATGGTCAAACATTCCAGAAAAACTTGCGTTCTACGATTACATCGGAAACAACCCAGCGAAAGGTGGGCTTTTCCGTTCAGGACCAATGGACAACGGTGATGGTATTGCTGCAGGTTGGTTAGGACACGCAACATTTACAGACAAGCAAGGGCGTGAGCTCTTTGTACGTCGAATGCCAACGTTCTTTGAAACATTCCCTGTAATTCTTACAGATAGTGATGGTGTTGTACGCGCTGACGTACCATTCCGTCGTGCAGAATCAAAGTACTCAATTGAGCAAGTTGGAGTAAACGTCTCATTCTACGGTGGAGAACTTGATGGATTAAGTTTTACTGATCCATCAACAGTGAAAAAGTATGCACGTCGTGCACAACTCGGTGAAGTTTTTGAATTTGACCGCGCAACTCTTCAGTCGGATGGTGTATTCCGTAGTAGCCCACGTGCATGGTTTACGTTTGCACACGTAAGCTTCGCACTCCTTTTCTTCTTTGGCCACATTTGGCACGGATCACGTACGATCTTCCGTGACGTATTTGCTGGTATTGATCCAGAATTAGACGAACAGGTAGAATTTGGTGCATTCCAAAAACTTGGAGATGTAACAACGCGTCGTCAAGCTGTGTAAATTTAATTCAGAGGAAAAAATATTATGGAAGCTCTTGTTTATACTTTCTTACTTGTGGGAACTCTTGGAGTTCTCTTCTTTGCTATCTTTTTCCGTGAGCCACCGCGTATTGCAAAATAATAGCAGTTCTTAAGGAATAACATGAGGTACGCGTACAAAGTGTACGCGTACCTTCAAACTAAACTTAAAAAAACTAAACCATTCGAACTTTTTCGCAAGGATTCACTAAAAAAGTTGTCTGAAGTTTATGCCATCGACTAAACTAGTACTAGTTGAAACAAAGTATTGCTCTATACAACTTGGTTAAGCGCGTATGTCTTAAATAGGTTATGCAATGAAATGATGATTTAATTAGGTAAATAGCATGACTATTGCTCTTGGTAAAGTTGAACAGGAACGTGGTTGGTTCGACAACGTAGATGACTGGCTTAAGCGTGACCGTTTCGTATTCGTAGGTTGGTCTGGACTTTTATTATTCCCATGTGCATACTTTGCACTTGGTGGATGGCTTACTGGAACAACATTCGTAACTTCATGGTACACACACGGTTTAGCAAGTTCATACCTTGAAGGGTGTAACTTCCTCACTTCAGCAGTATCAACGCCATCAAACGCGATGGCACACTCACTTCTTCTCCTTTGGGGGCCAGAAGCACAAGGTAACTTCACACGTTGGTGTCAACTTGGTGGATTATGGACATTCGTAGCTCTTCACGGAGCATTTGGATTAATCGGATTTATGCTTCGTCAATTTGAAATTGCTCGTGCAGTACAAATTCGTCCATACAACGCGATTGCATTCTCAGCACCAATTGCTGTGTTTGTATCTGTATTCCTTATTTACCCACTTGGGCAATCAGGTTGGTTCTTTGCACCATCATTTGGTGTAGCTGGAATTTTCCGTTTTATTCTTTTCTTCCAAGGTTTCCACAACTGGACACTTAACCCATTCCACATGATGGGAGTAGCTGGTGTACTCGGTGCAGCACTTCTTTGTGCAATTCACGGAGCAACTGTAGAGAACACACTTTTCGAAGATGGTGATGGTTCAAACACATTCCGTGCATTCAACCCAACTCAAGCAGAAGAGACTTACTCAATGGTAACGGCTAACCGTTTCTGGTCACAGATTTTCGGTGTAGCTTTCTCAAACAAGCGTTGGCTTCACTTCTTCATGCTCTTCGTACCTGTTACTGGGTTATGGATGTCAGCACTTGGAGTAGTAGGATTAGCACTTAACCTCCGTGCATACGACTTCGTATCACAAGAGATCCGTGCTGCAGAAGATCCTGAGTTCGAAACATTCTACACGAAGAACATTCTTCTTAACGAAGGAATCCGTGCATGGATGGCAGCTCAAGATCAGCCTCATGAAAACCTTGTATTCCCTGAGGAGGTACTTCCACGTGGAAACGCTCTTTAATTCAACTCTTGTTGTTGGTGGTCGAGATCAAGAATCTACTGGGTTCGCTTGGTGGTCTGGAAACGCTCGTCTTATCAACCTTTCTGGTAAACTTCTTGGTGCACACGTTGCACACGCAGGACTTATTGTATTCTGGGCTGGAGCTATGAACCTCTTTGAGGTTGCACACTTCGTACCTGAGAAGCCAATGTATGAGCAAGGATTAATCCTTCTCCCGCACCTTGCAACACTTGGTTATGGTGTTGGTCCTGGTGGGGAAGTTCTTGACACATTCCCATACTTCGTTTCTGGAGTTCTTCACCTTATTTCATCAGCTGTTTTAGGTTTTGGTGGTGTTTACCACTCAATTATTGGACCAGAAACACTTGAAGAATCGTACCCATTCTTTGGATACCTTTGGAAAGACAAGAACAAAATGACAACAATCTTAGGAATTCACCTCGTACTCCTTGGATTTGGTGCTTGGCTTCTTGTATGGAAAGCAATGTACTTCGGTGGTATTTACGACACATGGGCTCCAGGAGGAGGTGATGTGCGTGTAATTAACTACCCAACTGGTAACCCAGGAGTAATCTTTGGATACTTACTTAAATCACCATTCGGTGGTGATGGTTGGATTGTTAGTGTAGATAACATGGAAGATGTAATCGGTGGACACATTTGGATCGGAACAATCGAGATCCTCGGTGGTTTATGGCACATCTTCACAAAGCCATTTGCATGGGCACGTCGTGCTCTCGTATGGTCTGGTGAAGCGTACCTTTCATACAGTATTGCAGCAGTGTCAGTAATGGCATTCGTAGCATCAGTAATGGTATGGTTTAACAACACTGTTTACCCTTCAGAATTCTTTGGACCAACTGGACCAGAGGCTTCACAAGCACAGGCATTTACATTCCTCGTTCGTGACCAGCGTTTAGGAGCAAACATTGCTTCAGCACAGGGACCAACTGGATTAGGTAAATACCTCATGCGTTCACCAACTGGAGAAATTATCTTCGGTGGAGAAACTATGCGTTTCTGGGATATGCGTGCTCCATGGGTTGAGCCACTTCGTGGACCAAACGGGCTTGATTTATCAAAACTCAAGAACGATATTCAACCATGGCAAGAGCGTCGTTCAGCTGAATACATGACACACGCACCGTTAGGATCTCTTAACTCTGTAGGTGGTGTAGCAACTGAAATTAACTCAACAAACTTTGTAAACCCACGTAGTTGGCTTGCAACGTCACACTACGTATTAGGTTTCTTCTTCTTTGTTGGACACCTTTGGCACGCAGGACGTGCACGTGCAGCGGCTGCTGGATTCGAGAAAGGAATTGATCGTGATACAGAGCCAGTACTTTCAATGCGTCCTCTTGACTAATACTCAAGACTTATTGGCATGTTTTTGACACACCAATAAACATTTGAAACTACTAATTGGGCCTTCGTATGAAGGCCCAAACAAACATACAATAAAAATTTAAAACTAGAATAAACGACGTCAAAAAAAAAGTAAGACACCATCCAGGTTTTTTGCTACACTAGCAATCAAACAGGGCATGTATCTCAGCTGGATAGAGTATGTGGCTACGAACTACAGTGTCGGGGGTTCGAATCCCTCCTTGCCCGAAAACATACTCCACTATACATTCATGGAAAATGCCAAAATAACGTATAGTGGAGCGAAAAGCGTATCTTTCAAAAAATTCTAATGAGAAGCCTTATTGGTAAGCTAGACATGTCATTACGTGGTACCAAACATCTTCCATATAGAAGTCATCAAAAACTTCCGGAATATCAGGGTCAACCCATGGGAATGACGTTGGTAACTGCACGCAGATATGATGTAAAAATTTGGATAGAACCCGACGCTTCTCCGTTAACTCCAATTTTGCAGGATCACCGTTGGTAAACATCTTCTCATATTCATCTGCATACGTTTTAGTAGTTAAAACGGTCCATTCACCAGACTGAGGATTTTTAAACCGATACTTATAATCACTTAAAAAAAATGTAATCGTGACACTGGAGACCCTCAAAAGTAACTTCCTTCTGCGTCATAGAATCAATATACGTAAACTTCTGAGATTCACAAATTGAGTGGAAATACGAATAACGGTCAATTCCGGACTCCTCTTGTAGGTCCTAAATGATATAAAAAATGCGTGCACGTTCACTTGACTCAACTTGGAACTGAGGTAAAACCGCGTTACGGGCCTTAAGGTATTCCTTCTTTAACTCACAATAAACGTAAGCATACCACACATCAGTAATAAAAACGGCCTCCATGGGAATAAAAAAATAAGTATCCATTTCACAAAAACGAGGATAACCTCTTGATTTAGACACTAAATTAAGTCCTCCTAATGATAAACAGCTTTATTTCATAAAATATTGAAGCACAATTAATTCGCCAAAACAAAACATAAAAAATAATGAAGCCAAAAGTTAAAAGATTGAAATAAAAGGTAGGGGGTAACTCGAATCTTTTTGGTAGAATTAACTGCAATGGTTAACTCGAAAATCCTTATATACAAAGGCATTTGATCACTAATGATCTGCTTATAATATTTAATGTCTGACTTTGGGTTATTCTGTAAGTAACCATACACATAAGCAACGTTCTCACTCTATGACATATACCTCGATAAAATGCATACACAAGATAAAGTAAAGACGTGATATGTAAAGTCAAAATAGAAAAACTACAAATCACTTCAAGTTCAACTAAGGTCTCAGCTAACTAAGGTTAAGCAACTCAAAGTCCTTACACAACAGAGGTCGAATAATATGGTATGAAACCAACATTAACGACCCATAATAAATAAATCTGACTAAGTTTGACAGATATTGAATTTAAACATCGTAAAATAGAATACATATTACAGTCTATATATTTGAATTCATAAAATACCAAAAAGAAATATCGAAAGAGGCAGACCTCTAAATAAAACCCTGTCTTTCTTTATAATTATGACCGAAAGCAATTAATGCGTTTCAAAACACATCATGGAGAGTTTGATCCTGGCTCAGAAGGAACGCTGGCAGCGTGCATAACACATGCAAGTCGAACGCGAAAGGATCCTTCGGGATTTGGACGAGTGGCGAACGGGTGAGGAACACGTAAGAATCTACCTTTCGGTTGGGGATAACTTCTGGAAACGGGAGCTAATACCCAATATGCTGTGGAGTGAAAGAATTTCGCCGAGAGACGATCTTGCGTCTGATTAGCTTGTTGGGGTGGTAATGGCACCCCAAGGCGACGATCAGTAGCTGGTCTGAGAGGATGGACAGCCACATTGGGACTGAGACACGGCCCAGACTCCTACGGGAGGCAGCAGTGGGGAATTTTCCGCAATGGACGAAAGTCTGACGGAGCGACGCTGCGTGAAGGATGAAGGCCCGTGGGTTGTAAACTTCTTTTCTCGAAGAAGAAAAAAATGACGGTATTCGAGGAATAAGCATCGGCTAACTCTGTGCCAGCAGCCGCGGTAAGACAGAGGATGCAAGTGTTATTCGGAATGATTGGGCGTAAAGAGTCTGTAGGCGGTTTAGAAAGTCTTTTGTGAAATACTTCAGCTCAACTGAGGCTCCGCAAAAGAAACTTCTAGACTTGAGGAAAGTAGAGGTACAGGGAATTTCCGGTGGAGCGGTGAAATGCGTAGATATCGGAAGGAACACCAATATGGCGAAGGCACTGTACTGGGCTTTTCCTGACGCTCAGAGACGAAAGCTGAAGGAGTGATTAGGATTAGATACCCTAGTAATTTCAGCCGTAAACGATGAAAACTCACTGTCGAGCCAATATATGGAGCGGTGGTCAAGCTAACGCGTGAAGTTTTCCGCCTGGGGATTACGCTTGCAAAAGTGAAACTCAAAGGAATTGACGGGGACCCGCACAAGCGGTGGAGTATGTGGTTTAATTCGATGCAACGCGAAAAACCTTACCAGGGTTTGAAATAATTTCAAAACTTCTTGAAAGAGAAGCCTCCTTCGGGATGGAATTACAGGTGGTGCATGGCTGTCGTCAGCTCGTGTTGTGAAATGTCAAGTTAAGTCTTGTAACGAGCGCAACCCATGTCTCTTGTTGCTGTTTACAGTGCTTAAGAGAAACTGCCGATCAACATCGGAGGAAGGTGTGGATGATGTCAAGTCAGCATGCCCCTTACATCCTGGGCTACACACGTACTACAATGGTCGAGACAAAGGGTCGCTCACCTGCGAAGGTATGCCAATCTCATAAACTCGATCTCAGTTCGGATTGTACTCTGCAACTCGAGTACATGAAGGTGGAATCGCTAGTAATCGCTGGTCAGCATACAGCGGTGAATACGTTCCCGGGTCTTGTACACACTGCCCGTCACACCATGGAAGTCGACCCTTCCCTAAGTCGTTACTCGAACCTGTAAAGGACGAGGACGCCGAAGGCAGAGTTGGTGACTAGGGTGAAGTCGTAACAAGGTAGCCGTACTGGAAGGTGTGGCTGGAATACCTCCTTAAATGAAAAACAAATACAACCATATCAAGACGACTTATTAAGTCGTCTCGATCGGGCTATTAGCTCAGGTGGTTAGAGCGCACCCCTGATAAGGGTGAGGTCGCTGGTTCAAGTCCAGTATAGCCCATGGCACCGGGGGTATAGCTCAGTTGGTAGAGCGCTGCCTTTGCAAGGCAGACGTCAGCGGTTCGAGTCCGCTTACCTCCAGCCAAGACCTTTTTAAGGTCAATGAATTGCGGTATTTAACTTAAACAAAAGAAATCAATCAATAAAGGACATATGGTGGAGATCTAGGGACCTAGAGCCGATGAAGGGCGTGACAACCGACGAAATGCTTCGGGGAGTAGGACGTATACGTTGATCCGGAGATTCCCGAATAGGGCAACCTTAAACATTCCTTCTTGAATTCATAGAGAAGAGAAAGTCAACTCAGTGAACTGAAACATCTTAGTAGCTGAAGGAAAAGAAAGCAAAAGCGATTCCCAAAGTAGCGGCGAGCGAAATGGGACCAGTCTAAAAGAGAAAAACATTAAGTTTTTGTCAGGTTATGGGACCAAACACCAAGGTAGAACATTACATGAGAAACGAAACAGCTGAAACCTGTACCATAGATGGTGAAAGTCCAGTCGTTGAATCGTGTTCTTTTACCGTTTGGCTCCCGAGTAGTATGGGACACGTGAAATCCCGTATGAATTCGCGAGGACCACCTCGTAAGACTAAATACTCCTAGGTCACCGATAGCGAAAAGTACCGCGAGGGAAAGATGAAAAGAACCATTTTAAATGGAGTGAAATAGAACATGAAACCGTATGTTTACAATTAGTGGGAGGATGAACACATCTGACCGCATGCCTGTTGAAGAATGATCTGGCGACTTAGGAGACGTGGCAGGTTAAGATATTTAATCGAAGCCAAAGCGAAAGCATGTCTGAATAGGGCAACACGTCCCGTCTTCTAGACCCGAACCCAGGTGATCTAACCACGACCAGAATGAAGCTTTGGTGATACGAAGTGGAGGTTCGAACCGACCGATGTTGAAAAATCGACGGATGAGTTATGGTTAGGGGTGAAATGCCAATCGAACTTGGAGCTAGCTGGTTCTCCTCGAAATGCGTTGAGGCGCAGCGGTATATTATGAACTTTCCGGGGGTATAGCTCTGTTTAGGTGCGGGCTGCGAAAGCGGTACCAATCTTTTGCAAACTAAGAATACCGGAAATGATTTCAATCTACCAGTGAGACTGCGGGGGACAAGCTTCGTAGTCAAGAGGGAAACAGCCCAGACCACCAGCTAAGGCTCCTAAATAAAAACTAAGTGGCAAAGGAGGTGAAAATGCGGTGACAATCAGGAGGTTTGCCTAGAAGCAGCCATCCTCTAAGGAGTGCGTAATAGCTCACTGATCAAGCGTTTTTGCGCCGAAAATGACCGGAACTAAGTTTTTTGCCGAAGCTGTGGATATAGACACTTAAAGTGCTATGTGGTAGAGGAGCGTTCCGCATGGGGGGAAGCCAAGCGCGTAAGCAGCGGTGGACAGTGCGGAAGTGAGAATGTCAGATTGAGTAACGAAAACATTGGTGAGAATCCAATGCCCCGAAAACTTAAGGGTTCCTCTGCAAGGCTCGTCCGCAGAGGGTTAGTCAGGACCTAACATGAGGCCGAAAGGCGTAATGGATGGCAAGAAGGTTTATATTCCTTCACTATTGTTTTCTTAGTCCTGAGGGACGAACAAATGTACACCTTTTTTGTGTCCAGGCTTGGCAGCTTGGAAGTCACACACTAATGGTTGGACATTTTTTCCAAGAAAAGCTCATTCGACTTTGAGAAAACAATACCTGTACCGTAAACCGACACAGGTGAGTAGGTTGAATAAACTAAGGGGAGCGAGATAACTCTCTCTAAGGAACTCGGCAAATTGGCTCTGTACCTTCGGAAGAAAGAGTGCCCTGTAAAGGGCCGCAGTGAAGAGATCCAGGCGACTGTTTACCAAAAACACAGGTCTCCGCAAAGTCGCAAGACGAAGTATGGGGGCTGACACCTGCCCAGTGCCAGAAGGTTAAAGAAGTTGGTCAATCTTCGGATGAAGCTGACAACTGAAGCCCTGGTGAACGGCGGCAGTAACTATAACTGTCCTAAGGTAGCGAAATTCCTTGTCGGGTAAGTTCCGACCCGCACGAAAGGTGTAACGATCTGGATACTGTCTCAGAGAGAGGCTCGGTGAAATAAAAATATCTGTGAAGATGCGGATTACCTGCACACGGACAGAAAGACCCTATGAAGCTTTACTGTAACCTGGAATTGCTCTCAAGCTTATTTCGCGCAGCTTAGGTGGGAGACGTTGAACCTTTTCTTCCGGGAAAGGGGGAGTCATCAGTGAGATACCACTCTTGGTAAGCTAGAGCGCTCATTTTTAACCGTTATCCGGTAAAAAGACAGTTTCAGGCGGGCAGTTTGACTGGGGCAGTCACCTCCCAAAAGGTAATGGAGGTGTACAAAGGTTCCCTCAGGCTGGACGGAAATCAGCCATAGAGTGTAAAAGCATAAGGGAGCTTGACTGCGAGACGGACATGTCAAGCAGAGACGAAAGTCGGTTTTAGTGATCCGACGGTGCTGAGTGGAAAGGCCGTCGCTCAACGGATAAAAGTTACTCTAGGGATAACAGGCTAATCTCCCCCAAGAGTTCACATCGACGGGGAGGTTTGGCACCTCGATGTCGGCTCGTCGCATCCTGGAGCGGAAGTACGTTCCAAGGGTTGGGCTGTTCGCCCATAGAAAGCGGTACGTGAGCTGGGTTCAGAACGTCGTGAGACAGTTTGGTCCATATCCTGTGTAGGCGTTTAGAGCATTGAAAGGATCTCCCCTTTGTACGAGAGGACCAGGTGGGGACAGACCGCTAGTGTACCAGTTATTCCGCCAGGGGTAAACGCTGGGTAGCTATGTCTGGAGTAAATAACTGCTGAAAGCATATAAGTAGGAAGTTCACCTTAAGATGAGTGCTCTTTTGTCAGCAATGCCACTTTGGCATGCAACTAAGACAAGCAAGGTCCCGGCAAGACTAGCCGTTTGATAGGCATGATGTAGAAGTACAGCAATGTATTCTGAAGCTGACATGTCCTAATAGACCGAGAGATTTGATTTTACTTAATACAACAAGGCCATAGCAATATGGCCAACCATATATCTTGGTGTCTTCGTCAAAGTCGAGACACAGCATCCCTTTCCGAACTGCGTGGTGAAAGGCTTTTGAGAGTAAGATAGGACACGGGACACTGTCTCTGAAAACATCTCGATGCCAAGATTTTTTTTGGGAAGAAGGTTTATACTTCTTCCCTCTCTTTTATTCTAACTTAAAAATCTTTTTTATAAACTAGATAATCAGTTTTTCTTTCGAGGTGGTCCTCGCGAATTCACATTCTTTTGCTCTGATTTTAAAAAAAGTGTACAGATCTATAACATTTTGTATCTATCTGTTATACTAATAACAGCAAATCGATACTGACTAGAGTTACAAGTTTTTTAACTTGTCCTTTTTGGGATTTTGTTACGCATTAAAAAATTTATACTTCTATATTATGACAGCAACTTTAGAGCGTCGCGCTAACGCGACTGTATGGGGACGTTTTTGTTCATGGATCACTTCAACTGAGAACCGTTTATACATCGGATGGTTCGGTGTATTAATGATCCCTACATTATTAACAGCTACTTCTGTATTCATCGTAGCATTCATCGCAGCTCCTCCAGTGGACATCGATGGTATTCGTGAGCCAGTATCTGGCTCACTTATGTACGGAAACAACATCATCTCTGGTGCTGTAGTTCCTACATCAAACGCTATCGGACTTCACTTCTACCCAATCTGGGAAGCAGCTACACTTGATGAGTGGCTTTACAACGGTGGACCTTACCAGCTTATCGTATGTCACTTCTTCATCGGAGTATGTTCATACATGGGTCGTGAGTGGGAGCTTTCATTCCGTTTAGGTATGCGTCCTTGGATCGCTGTAGCTTACTCTGCTCCTGTAGCAGCTGCAGCTGCAGTATTCATCATTTACCCAATCGGACAGGGATCTTTCTCTGACGGTATGCCTCTTGGTATTTCTGGAACTTTCAACTTCATGATCGTATTCCAGGCTGAGCACAACATCCTTATGCACCCATTCCACATGCTTGGAGTAGCTGGTGTATTCGGTGGTTCACTTTTCTCTGCTATGCACGGTTCACTCGTAACTTCTTCACTTATCCGTGAAACTACTGAGAACGAATCAGCTAACGCAGGATACAAGTTCGGACAAGAAGAAGAGACTTACAACATTGTAGCTGCTCACGGTTACTTCGGACGTCTTATCTTCCAATACGCTTCATTCAACAACTCACGTTCACTCCACTTCTTCCTCGCTATCTGGCCTGTAATGGGAATCTGGTTCACAGCTCTTGGTATTTCTACTATGGCTTTCAACCTTAACGGATTCAACTTCAACCAGTCAGTGGTAGATTCAAACGGACGTGTGATTAACACATGGGCTGATATTGTAAACCGTGCTAACCTTGGTATGGAAGTAATGCACGAGCGTAACGCTCACAACTTCCCACTTGACCTCGCATCTGTAGAAGCTCCTTCTATCAACGCGTAATTAAGTATTCCCCCTTCGGGGGGAGTAAAGGCCTCTTCTAGGGCCAAACAGAGCATTCATTAGAGCTGCTCAAAATAAAATAAAATAAATTAGCAAATTTCAAATGGTTTTCAGTCATGTTCATGGCGAAATGGGTGTACTTTACAGTTCGTGTATGAGCTGTCGCTAATTGGTTGTATAAAAACATTACGTGGTCGGGTGCTCCCAGTTTTCGAAAATCTGGATTTAATACAAACATCATTTTTATACGATTGTCGGTATATATATATTGATCGTTGGCTTTTTTTTGTATAAAGTGCCATTTGCGCCCATTTAGTGTTTTGATCAAAAACTACTAAAATCTTGCAAGGAAGTTTAAGTCTTCCAGATGGCGTTTAATCCAAGCTACTTTAGCTTTGGGTTGTACGTGTGAATTTATAGAGCTCGGTTCGCGCGGCCCACTGAGTGAGCCTGAGCGAAAATTTTGCTGCGAAGGTAAGTAAACTTTGTTTGTAATTAAGATACAAATGAGTTTAATGCTCCAACAACGAAAACTAAGAGGATCCAAAGCGCTGAACCTGAGAATACAAGTCCTTTTGAAGTTGCCCACCCTTCTGGTGAAGCAAGAAGTACAGGTACTCCAACAACAAGTGCTAATGAGAGTCCAATAAAAGCAAGGAGTGTAAGTTGAAAGATAACAAGCATAGGATTAATTTCTTGTAAAAAATAATTTCGCGAACAAAATGATTTTCAAGTACGATAGAGATACTATGTACTGCTTTAGTATATTCACTATAACTAAAGTTCTTCACGTCACTAAATATAGCGCAAAGATAAATCCTCGAGCTAGTTTACATATTAGCATCTTTCACTTTTTTTGCCCAGAATTCCTTAGTGACTTTTTTGAATAATTCTTGGTGCTTCTGTAAAGAATGATTTGAATAAAATACATATTCAGATAAACTATAGAGTGTAATTAGGCTCGGTAGCTCAGTGGTAGAGCAGAGGACTCATAATCCTAAGGTCACAGGTTCAATCCCCGTCCGAGCCAATTTAGATACGTCTACTTTGGTTTATTGATTTATTGCATAGAGCATTAAATATTATATTATTTATACTATAAATACTCATTATATAAGGTATTATACTAAGTACAATGCTTGTGATTTTCTTGTTTTTCGATGAGAGGTTCGAGTATTTTTAGTATCTTTTGTTGTTTTTTTTTCCGCAAGGTTTAGTAAAGAGCATTCAAACGAATCGTTTGATTCGTCGCTTTAGTATCTTGCTGTCTACGTATTTATCCATTTTTGATGGATTCCAAAATGTTTATGATTGACTTCATCCAACGCGTTATTGTTACTCAAAAATCAACAACGCTTCTTGAGTCTGAACGTTACACTTTTGATGTGGACGTACATCTTAAAAAGACAGACATTAAATCGCTCGTTGAGGACCTTTATGGGGTTCATGTTGTTTCCGTAAATACGCACCGTCTCCCGCGTCGAACGACTCGTTTTGGTGGATTACGTCCACG
>Ga0209709_10001488_pt1 | contig 21388 bp, 20 predicted proteins | sample ArcticOcean_MG_C_2_FD_187435 | JGI IMG/M metagenome (GOLD analysis project Ga0209709, IMG submission 187435) | Marine microbial communities from western Arctic Ocean - ArcticOcean_MG_CB4_136 (SPAdes) (version 2) | ecosystem: Environmental > Aquatic > Marine > Oceanic | place: Arctic Ocean...
GGCATTGTATCTCCTCCTTGTTAATAGAGTGTGTAGGGGTTTCAAAAGGCTTGATGCATTAGCCCTTGAAGCTGGTTTGGCTTTTGAGGCGTAATTGACCTGCTAACCGTTTTATTTAGTTGGCCTTTGTTTGCTGCCCACGGGTATTTGAAGAGACTAGGGGAACATATAATCATTGTCAATAAGATTGTCCTATTGTATCCGAGAGGTTTTTAGAAAATCTGTGTTATCGGGTTTATGGCAGGTTTGTCCTTGGGGTGCGCAGACTATTCTTGCTGATAGATATTAGTCAGAAATCTGATAGCACGTTAATGGGACTTGAATTGTTGTCTATAAGCAATTTATTGAGCCTATTGACAAAAGGATTAAGTTTTCTTACTATTTATATGCAGCGATTGCAGGCTCACCGTATGTTTTGGATTTCCCATGGTCGAAGTAAGAGGTAGGGGAATCTGAGTTGCTGCTACTGGGTTTCGATTTACTAAAGAAAAGGGAGAATTTGTATGGAAAATATCAAAATAAAAAAAATGAAAAAATTACCAAAGTATAATCTAATGCCTAATCTTGCTGTTGTCGGTCTAGTGGCGCTTACAGGTGTTTTTTCTATGGCGGTGGCAGCTCAAGAGTCTGCTGATGGAGAAATTAAAAGTGCGCTGTTGGAAGAGATTGTAATCACCGCTCGAAGAACAGAAGAACGACTAGAAGATGTTCCTATTGCGGTCTCGGCTTTCAACGATTCCGCTATTGAGGAGCGTAAGATTTTAACTGAATACGATCTAGCGGTGGCCACTCCCGGTATGTTGTTGAGGCAGGGTATGGCGTCAAACTATGTGTCGTTCACCCTTAGAGGACAATCAGTTGGTTCGTTCTCATATTCACCGCCGTCGGTGGTGACTTATTTTAACGAAGTGCCCGTTGGGGGTTTATCCCAAACATCTTTTTTTGATTTAGAGTCGATTCAGGTGTTGAAGGGGCCTCAAGGGACACTATTTGGTCGAAACACTACTGGAGGTGCGGTTCTTTATAGCGCTAAAAGACCGAGCGAGGAATTTAATGGGTATGTGAAATTTGTGGCCGGAAATTATAACAACACTGAAATAGAAACTGCCGTTAACATGCCTTTATCCGATAGCGTTATGCTGCGTATTGCAGGCAGGGCACAAGAGCGAGACGGTTTCCAGCGTAATATGCTTTATGGCACTGAGCACAATTCGGTTGATGGGTCGGTTTGGCGAGCATCTTTGTTGTTCGCTCCAGTGGATTCTAGATTTGAAAACCTCCTTACAGTTCAAGTTGGGGATTATGGTGGCCAAAACGGAGCTCAGACATTACACAATGCATATGGGGCTGATGGCGCGCCTACAACCTATGTGGATCCCGCATCAGGTGAGGTGGTCCCGCTAGATGTTACGATGCACTCAGTTCATTTGCCAAATGCCGAAGCTCCGGGAGCAAGCTCAACAAATGCGCTGGTAAATGCTTACTTCAATGGCGTTGAGGATTATCTTATAAAACGAAGAACTGGCCAAGCCGGAGGATTCTGGGACTCATGGGCTAACTTGAAAGATGGTGATCAATCCCACGACGCTGATCATGACATGGTCTCAAATATTACCACCTTTGACGTAAACGATAACGTCACCATAAAAAACGTTTATGGATACAACAAACTTATGTCAAATGACTGCCTTGACATTGATGGGGGACCTTATGAATGGATCTCGATCCACGGCGGCCCAGCGCCCACAATAGATGGTGATACCTATAAGGCTGGGTGTTATATGTTTGGGATTGAGAATTGGTCAAATGAGCTACAAATCCAAGCTGAGTTCGGTTCGTGGCAGTATATCTTTGGGGTATTCTATGCCGACGAGGAAAGGCCTGAATACTCACCTATTTCCATTGCCACAGATTTATCCTCATTAAATATATATTACGGTGCTTATGACGCTGTCACCGACAGTAAGTCAAAAGCGATTTATGCTCAGGCAAGTGTTGACGTCAATGATAAGCTTAGTTTGGCGGCAGGTATGCGTTGGACAAAAGAGGAGGTTGGCATTACATTTAACCCTAGCAAACCGGACAACCCTCGGTTGCTGAGTGCGTTTCAGAGGACCGAAGAAGAGCATGATGACCCAAGTTGGGAGCTGAGCGCCAGTTATGATCTTACAGATGAATTGATGATATATGGCGTAACTCGCGGCAGTTGGCGAACAGGAGCTTTTAATCAGACCTCAGGCTACAAATTTCCTTCCGGAGACTACATGCGACCTGAAAAGACACAGGATTTTGAAGTGGGAGCGAAATTCTCTGGTCTGCTAGGTGATATTCCGACACGATTTAATGTGGCACTTTATAAAATGGAGGTAGAAGATGTGCAGAGAACAATATACATCGTGCTTCCGACGGGACCGGCTGCGACAGCTGGTAACGTAAATGAAGCCGAAGTAGAGGGCCTGGAGTTAGATGGGGTCTTTGAGCTCACCGAGTGGCTTCAAATTGGTGGTTCTTATGCCTACACAAATCCAAGTTATACCGATCCTCGAGCACTTTATGGTGGGACAACATTCTATTTCGGACCTTATAGTGATACACCGGAAACCTCATATTCCCTTTATTTCAGAACGTCATCTGCTCTTTCTGGCGACAAAGGTAGGATAACTTTTAGGGGAGAATTCTACGCTCAAGATGAGTGGTATTACAGCCAAACGGCAGATTCAGCTTCGCCCAACACAACCATTCCAAGTTATGAGCTAATTAACGTAAGGGCGGAGTGGTCTGAGATGTATGGTACAAACCTTAGTTTGGCTGTTTTTGGCCGAAACCTCACTGAGGAAAAATATTATGCAGGTGGTAACTCAAATGCACTGACTGGCGGGTTCAATTCACGGATCCCCGGGCAGCCCCGGACATATGGGTTAGAAATAACTGCGAGGTTTTAAAAGTCGTGTAGCTAAATAAAGGTTGGCTTCTTTTTCGCTGCCAACCTTTAGCTGACTGCCTTAATAGCAATATTCATCAAAAAAAAGTAGGTGTTAAATTGGATAAGACAGAATTAAACCTCAGTATTGAAATTCCGTCTCATGTGCCGCTGGAATTGGTGCGTAATTTGACTATAGGGCGTGGGTTGACGACCACTCGGTTGCCGCATGCGGTTGTCGACGATATACATAGGGATTTCCCTCCCGTGTTTTATGCGCCCAACCTCATGAATGGAGGTGGTTGGGTTTTTCGCCGAACGGAAGATCAGATAACTGTCATACATAACCCTGAGCATTTTAGTTCTAAGCAAATACAACCTTATGCGGAGATGGTTGGAGCCTCTTGGAGCATGATACCGGTAGAGCAAGATCCTCCGGAGCATGGGTTTTATCGTAGACTTCTGATGCCATTTTTTGTGCCAAAAACCGCGGCTAATATGGATGCCAATATTAATGAGTATGCTAGAGCACAAGTACTGAATTTCCGTGATAAAGGTCACTGTGAATTTATGAGCGAGTTTGCATTTCCCTTTCCGAGTATGATTTTTTTAGAGATGATGGGGATGCCGATCGCTCGTTTAGATGAATTTATTGAGCTATACGACACTATAACGCGCGATGGTGATATGGATCGCGTCCTTGATGGTGTTAAATCTGTTATAGCGTATTTTGAGAAAGAAATTGAAGCCCGACGTGATGTGCCTCCGGGTGACGATTTAATGAGTTTTGCATTGACCGCAGAGATAGATGGACGAAAATTAAGTCATGATGAACTAGTCGCACTATTTTTTAATCTTGGTCTGGCAGGATTAGACACCGTCTCCGCGCATATGGGGCATATTTTTCGGCATCTTGCTGAAAACCCAGATCAACAGGAGGACTTGCGTCAAAATCCAGATAAAATAGATAGCGCTATCACAGAACTTATGCGGGCGTATGGGGCAGTAACGATCACTCGCACCTGTGTAAAGGACACAGAAGTTGCCGGTATCCAGATTAAAGAAGGAGATAAGGTCTGTTACTCAACGGCCTTAGCCGCGCGCGATCCTGAGATCTATGATGAGCCAGAGAAAATTATTTTTGATCGAGAGTCTAAGTTATACAGTTTTGGAACAGGTATCCATGTTTGTATTGGAATGCACATTGCTCGTCGAGAAATACGTGCTGCTATTCGAGCGTTACTAGAGTTGCTCCCCCCGTTTAGAATCCCTCCAGGTACGGTTATTGAAAGTGATTTGGGTACCGTCATGATGCCACTTACATTGCCGCTAGAATGGGGTATCGAGGATAGGGGTATTTAGGACCTAAGGATCAAAAACTGAGCAATTAAGTAAGGCGCCTATCTACTCCTGTTAGGAGTTAAGCTACAAAGTTCCCGACGATGAACGTTCGAGTAGTCGACACATTATGTTGGTCTCAATGGGTGCGTTGATCCCGAGTGTTTGTTGGGCACAGAGGGTGACTCTCTGTGAGATGGCTAGCTGGTTTTGCGGGCATGATGTTTTATAGAATATGTACAATTTAATAATCTTATTGCCACTAGCAAGGTGCGATGAGAATATAAGGCCATATGTAACTCGTTGCGTAGATAATATATGCGGGACGACGAGGAGAATTTTTCGGTGAAGCTGTTAACTGACATTACACAATATAGCGAGGCGCAAAGTGAGTTTAGTCTGTCGAGGCTATGGGATTTAGTCGATGGAAATAAGGAGCAACTAAATATTGCACACGAGGCAGTAGATCGACATGCTGATTCTGATCGAATTGCTGTAAGAGTGGCACATGCTGACGGCAGCGATGAAGACGTTAGTTTTTTAGAGTTGTCAGAGCGTTCATCGCAAGTTGCCAATTGGTTAGTATCCATAGGCGTTGAGAGAGGAGACCGTGTGGGTGTAATGGTCGATCCTTCGATGGCTTTTTATGCCACAATGTTCGGGATTATTAAAACTGGCGCAATAGCAGTTCCGTTGTTTACCCTTTTTGGAATTGATGGGTTAAGAACTCGTGCTGATGATTGTCAGTTGAGGGTCTTAGTCGTAGCGCCAGAAAAAGAAGATGTTGCACGGCAATTAAAAGGCGTGAGGATAGAGGTAGCGGACCAGCAATATTTATTAAATTTGAAGAATTTCTCTACGACTTTTAAGATGAAAAGTCATAGCAGCGATAATGCGATTTATCAATACACGTCGGGGACTACACGAGCAATTCCGACGGCTGTTAAGCATAGTCATTTGTCAGTGGTTTATTTGATGATTGCAACGCTGTACGCCACGGGTATTCGCCCAGGTGATAAATTTTTCTGTCCTTCCTCTACAGCTTGGGGGCATGGCCTTTGGCATGGCACATTGGGACCATTAACATTGGGAATCACTACGGGCACTATTTCTGGTAAGTTTGACCCTGAGCGCTTTGCCAAAGCGGTATCAGATTATGGCGTGACGGCATTGTCTGCTGCACCAACGCATTTTCGTATGTTAAAAAATAGCGGAGTGGCAGCTAATTATAATTATCACATCGGAAAGTTGTCGTACACGGGGGAGCCGTTAGATTCATCAACGGCAGAGTTTATTGAAGATATATTCGGTACTATTCCTCGCAGTATGTACGGAACAACCGAGGTGGGAACCGTTTTAGTTAACTTTCCTGGGGCTGAAGATTACAGTGTGCAGCGAGGATCGTTGGGTAAGCCAATTCCAGGTACTCAAGTCGATGTGCATAATAGTTCTGGTGAATCCTGTGAGCCAGGAGAAACAGGAGAGATTGTGGTAAGGCGGGGCAGTGCTTGGGTCTCTACAAAGGACAAGGGTAGTAAAGATGCCCTGGGATACTTTTTCTATGGTGGTCGTTCTGATGATGTAATTATATCAGCGGGGTGGACGATAAGCGCAATAGAGATCGAAGATGCGTTATTAAAACATGAGGCTGTTGTGGAAGTCGCTGTTGTTGGTGTTCCTGACCAGATGCGAGGCCTAATTCCAAAAGCATTTTTAGTGAGTACAGCCCCCGAGTCAGATGCCTTGATACAAGAATTGCAGGATCTTGCCAAAAGTCGATTAAGTCCGCATGAGTACCCGCGGGTCATAGAGTTTGTCGAAGCGCTACCAAAGACTCCTGCGGGAAAATTGAATAGAAAGATTTTACGTGACCGGGAAGCGGCAGTATAGAGTTGTTAGATTTAATAATTGTAGAGGTGTTGATGAGTACTCAGATGAAAAAATGTATCGGCGTAGTTGATGGCGGTATGCTTATTATGGATGGTGGGCATACTGTCACTTTGGCTGGTGTTAGAGTTCCTCGGGTAGGTATTCCTGGTGGGTCGGTACTCAGAACATATTTGCAGCGTTATGTGCAGGACAAAGAGATCAGTTATGAAGAGATGGGCCGGGATAATATGGGCTACCCATCAATATCCGCAAGTGTCGAAGGTATAGATCTAACGAATTTAATGAGTCAGGCAATTAAGGATTATGGATATGCAGCCTGATCCATCTCAAGATGGTGAAGTTAGAAAAACTGGCCCACTAGCTGGGGTCCGTATACTTGATTTATCATCGGTAGTGATGGGGCCTTATGCGACGATGATTTTGGCTAATCTAGGTGCCGATGTTATTAAGGTTGAAGCCCCGGCCGGAGACATTATGCGTCGCGTTGGTCCAATGCGCAATCCAAATATGGGCCATTCCTTTCTTAATGCAAATCATGGCAAGCGTAGTATTGTGTTGGATTTAAAACGCCCAGAAGGTCGTACCGCAGCACTGGAGTTATCGAAAACTGTCGATGTTTTTGTGCATAATATTCGAACAGCTGCGTTAAAGAGATTGGGCTTAGATTATGATTCGGTCGCAGCAGTGAATCCAAAAATTATTTACGCTTCGGCCATTGGTTTTGGTTCTCGAGGTCGTTACAGCGGTAAGCCAGCTTATGACGATTTGATTCAGGGGATTGTGGGTCTACCCTCTCTGGTGGTAGAGGCTGGTGGTGAGATTCCAAGGTATCTGCCTACTCCTGTTGCTGATAGATCCGTAGGTCTTTATCTCTCTAGTATGATCTCTGCGGCGCTATATTCTCGTGAAAAATCGGGCAGGGGGCAGTCGGTCGAGGTGCCAATGTTTGAGGTGTTATCCCAATATGTGTTGGGGGATCATATGGCGGGGCTTTCTTATGAGCCGGCACAAGGGGGTCCTTATTACACTCGATTGATATCTAAGGACCGGCGGCCTTATAAAACAGAAGATGGATATATTTGTGCGTTGCTCTATAACGACACTCACTGGCGCGCATTTTTCGACCTTATCGGAGAGCCAGAAAAATTTAATGCTGATAAGCGTTTTTCATCGCAGACTGCCAGAGGAGAAAATATCGATGAGGTTTACGCTTTTGTTTCTCCGATTCTAGAATCTAAAACGTCAGAGCAGTGGTTATTATTGTTTGAAGAGAACGATATTCCCGCCATGCCTTTAGCCACTATTCCTTCTTTGTTGGAAGATCCTCATCTAAATGATGTAGGATTTTTCGATTATAAAGATCATCCTACCGAAGGGAGGTTGCGGATGATGAATCCACCGGAAACTTGGTCTGATACGCCATCTTCTGTCAGTGGGTTTGCTCCTAATTTGGGTGAGCATAGTGAAGAAATATTGGCAGAGATTGGCATGACACCGGAGCAGATTAAACAGGCTTTAATGACGGTTAATAAAAGCCAAAAAAAATAATAGATTAGAACTTCAATATTGAAATGAACTGAGTGATTATTGTGAAAAAATCAAGTGAACAGCTAGAGACAGAACAGGGCGAAGGAAAAATCACCGAGAAAGCGCTTGAAGAAATGCGGGCGCGCATCGGTAAGCCCATGAGGCATTTACAGCGTAGTGTAACCATTACTGATGAGTGGATTGATCGGTATGCGCTGGGTGTGGCTGATCTTAACCCGCTGTGGTCGGATCCTGTATACGCCAAGCGAGGTATTCACGGCGAACTTATGGCACCCTCAACCATGATCTATGTACTGAGCGGGTGGGACGTAGGTACTGGTTTTCCAGGCGTGCATGCGCTGTACACACGCAGCAAGGTTGAATGGTTTAAGCCAATAATGAATGGCGATCAGTTAGATAGTACTGGTTGTATCCATGATTTATCGGTACGCCCAAGTCGATTTGCAGGTCAGACGGCTTTGCAGGGTGTGAAAATTGATTTTATTAATCAGAAAAAAGAAAAAGTTTGTACTGCTGAGCATTGGAATTTGCGCACTGAGCGCGGAGAGGCGAGGAAGCGCAGCGGAGAGAGGAACGAATCGATTTTGAAAAGCTATACCCCGGAAGAGATAACAGCGCTAGAAAATGAAATGTTTCGAGAGGTTACTCGGGGGGATTTACCAAGGCTTTGGGCTGATGTGGGAATAGGTGAAGAGTTACCTCCGGTTGTCAAAGGGCCGTTAACCGTTACTGATATGGTGGGCTATATGCGCACCGGTTTTGGTGGTGTGTCGGGAGGTTTCTTTATGTATACCCATGCGGTAGGTTCGGCATTTCGTCGACGTCACCCTCATGCGGTCATTCGTAACGAGGCCGGCGTTCCCGACTCGCCTGAGGCTGTTCACTGGGATGACTTTTTAGCACAGCGATCAGGTTTGGCGGGTGCTTATGATATGGGGCCTCAGCGAATTGCATGGTTGGGCCAGGTGGTAACCAATTGGATGGGCGATAATGGTTTTTTGCGTGAGCTTGATATCAAGCTAGGCAAAACTGTTATTATGGGTGATACGACCTGGTGTCGTGGTAAGGTAATCGATAAGCAGAAAGTTGATGGTCAGAAGGAAGTAACCATTGAGCTTGTAGCACAAAATCAGCGGCAAGAAGTCGTTGCTCAGGGCAAGGCCATTATTCAGCTTCCAGATTGATAGCGGGATGATTTAATGTCACTAATAAAAACAAGTTTCTCGGGCATACTCGAAGGTGTCAGGGTTGTTGATCTTTCTTGTGGTTTTGCAGGTGCGTTTTGTGGCCACTCAATAGCTCAGTTAGGGGCTACAGTCGTTGCTGTTCGTTCCTCGGATGTTAGTTTATCGGGAGAAGATCTACAGCGAATGGAAGCTCTAGATAGCGCTAAGATAGTTGAAAATTTTGACTGTTATAACCCGCAGAATATCGGTCGCATTATTGCTTTATGTGAGGGGTCTGCGCTCTTAATTGAGGATCGCCCCGCTGATGGCTGGCCAATGTCCCAGCCTTTAGCCTCTAGGCTATTGGGTGAGCAAGGTTCTCTCACTGCAATATGTATTTCCCCATTTGGTCTTAGTGGTCCCCACGCAAATTTTCAGGCAGAGCCCCTAAACTCATATCATTCTGCAGGGCATGCCCAGCAAATTCCTTACGACCCTCTTTGGCCGGAATATAAATCCAGGCCACCGCTGCAAGCGGGGGGGTATTGGGGAGAGTCACAAAGTGGGTTGATTGCTGCGGTTGCTGCTTTGGCTGTTGTCACAGGCAATGGCAACTGGCAAGGGCATATTATCGATTGCTCGAAGCAGGAAGCACTCTTGCAAATGCACTGGACTGAGCTGGTCCGTTACCCAAATAGTGGGAGCGTGGTTGATAGACTGGAGCCAAACATCACTTTTGTTGGGGGTATTCTGCCTACTAGTGATGGTTATGTACAAATTGTGTGTCTTGAGGAGCATCAGTGGGAGGGCTTAATCACATTGTTAGGTAAACCAAAGTGGATGACCTCTGCTGCTTATGCAACTCAGGCAATGCGGGTAGAGAGCAGCGAGGTTTTATCGCGACTGTTAGCTGTTGAGACCCAAAACCACACTAAGTTTAAGTTATACCAAGAGGGGCAAGCCCTCGGCGTACCAATTGCTCCAATAATGAAGGTGGATGAATTGCAGGGAGATGCAGGGTTGCAACAGCGAGGGGTATTCTCAGGCAATGGTGAGGCTGGATGCTTGCCCCGTTGGGATGGGTCGGTTTTCAGTCCCCAGTGATAGAGCGGCCGCTGTTTGAAGTAAAAAATTTTAAAGAATCAGGTTTAAGAGAGGGAATTAAGAATGGATAAAAATAAATCATCTGTAACTCGAACCGGTTTGGATGTCCCTGAAAAGGTTAGACGGGTTTTATTGGCGGAATCTGAAGATGGTTCTTCTTTCGTAGCAAGAGAGGATCAGGTTGAACCGTCGGCGTTCCCGGGCATTGGTCAATTGTTTTCGCTTTGGGGTACCGATTCCGTTTTAGAATTACCCGATGCTGGAACGGTTCCGCCTTTTGAGGGAACTTTTCCTCCTGTAGGTGGTTTTCGTGTGTTTATGACGCGATTTTCTCCCAATGAGGCCTCTCTGTCGGAGGTCGATGATATGCCGGAACATTTAAATATGCCCTCCGCGAGTGATATGCATAGCTCCGATACCGTAGACGTTAATATTCTCCTATCCGGCTCATTGGATTGTGTATTGTCGGATCAGTCGGTCGTTAAGCTGACGGCTGGAGATACGATAGTTCTAAATGGCGCTGAGCATAGTTGGCATAATTCCAGTGCCGAAGAAGCAGTTATGCTATTCTTTTTGACTGGGGCAAGCAGAAAGTAGTGGTTGATAAGGGGTTATGTTTTGTTGCCATTTTCAGGATATAAAGCTGTCGAAGTAGGAGCCAGAATCAGTTCTGGTTTTTGCGGTAGGCTGCTTAGTGATTATGGCGCCGAGGTTACCTTGGTTGAGCCAGAGCAAGGTAACTCCCTGCGTCACTATGGCCCTTATCGCAATGGCGCTAATACTGAAAAGAGCGGATTGTTTGGGTATTTGCATGCAGGTAAAAAAAGCGTTGTGGTTGAGCAGAGCAGTGTTGAAATATTACATGGCATGTTGGCTTCTGCTGATGTGCTGATTTTTGGGGCCGCGAATACGCCTACCCAGCAAGAGCGTGATTTATTTAAAGCAATCAGCCAAAGTCATAATCAGTTGATCGCTATACATATCAGCGCCTATGGTATGACGGGTCCTTATAGTGACATGGTGGGTAATGAGCTCACTGCCAATGCGTTGTCTGGAATGACGCAGCGTATCGGCAAACCTGGTCTTGCTCCTCTAACGATGCCATTGGCTCAGGCGGGTTATCAGGCGGGTTATGCCGCAGCTTCTGCCGCAGCCAGTGCTTTATTGCAGCGCCTAGGTGGTGTCTCAGGTCAATTAATTGAAGTGTCTGAAACCGAGGCTCTTGCCACCGTGCATGCGGGCTATGCAGTGACGCGGTTACAGCGGGCTGACATCAGCGAGACACGTGCGGGTCATCGAATGGGGAGTTTGCCTTACCCACAAACGGTCTTGCCCTGTGCCGATGGTTATATCGAGTTGAATACTCCGGAGACCAAGCAGTGGCTAAAGTTGATTGAAATGATGGGTTCCCCCAGGTGGGCTCGAGACGAGAAATATCGCAGTCGAGGGCGTAACAGTAAGCCTATTTTGGCTGATGAGTTGGATTCATATTTTATCGAATGGCTTAAGAGTTATAGCAAAGAAGAATTTTATGCCATGTGTCGGCAGCACGGTGTGCCGTCGGGTCCGGTCAGGTCGATTAACGAACTAGTCAATGACGAGCAATTACAGGACCGGGATTTTTTTACCTCGATAGAATTTCCTGATGGTGAAAAAATATCAGTCCCAGATAGCGCGTGCTCCCTATTAAGAACTCCGGCTCGACGAGAGCAAGTGGTCCCAGGTTTAGGGGAGGGTACTGAATCCATGTTGGCCAATCTGGGAGTTCGCTCCGCACCAGTCGAAGAACTTAAAGGCCGACCTTCCACTAGGGGACCTTTAGAAGGCTTGCGTATCCTTGATATGGGTTGGGTTTGGGCGGGCGCTATACCGGGCCAAATCTTGGCTGATATGGGTGCGGAAGTGATCAAGGTTGAGTCATCCAAGCGGATTGATTATATGCGTTTGGGGCGGCCCTTAGTGGGTGACAAGCCTGACCCTGAGCAAAATCCCTGGTTTCATGCGGTGAATCGAAATAAAAAAAGCATTACAGTCAACTTGAAGTCTGAAGAGGGTGTGAAACTTCTAAAGCGTTTGGTGAGTCAGTGTGATGGACTTATTGAAAATTTTAAGCCTGGTTTTATGGCAAAAATAGGCTTAGATTATCAGTCCTTGTCGAAAGTTAATCCCAAATTGGTCATGTTATCCCTGTCTGGCGTTGGCCAGACAGGGCCGTTAAGTGATATTCCAGCGTACGCGCCTTTTTTGTCGGGACTTTCGGGGCTTGATAGTGTGGTGGGTTATCCGGGCGAGGGTATCTTGGGTATTCAACAGCCTTATGCAGATACTAATGCGGGAGTTAGTGGAGCTTTCGGGTTAATAGCGGCCTTACTTGAGCAAAAGCGATCTGGTCTAGGGCAGCATATTGATCTGGCAGAGTCAGAAGCGGCAATTTCCGTTATAGGTGAGGCAGTTGTTGAGTATGGAATGACTGGTGAGGTGCCTTTGCCACAGGGAAATGATCGTTTCGGATTTGCGCCCCATGGTCATTACCCTGTTCTAGGTGATGATAATTGGGTTGCGATAGCGGTCGATTCTGACCGGCAATGGCAAAGTCTTTGTGAGGTTTTGGATCAGTCAGCTTTGGCTGGCAGCGCTGAGTTTGCTTCGGCGGATGATCGTTGGAAGAACCGGCGTTTATTGGATATTAAGCTGTTTGCTATTACCGCTGCTTTTGATGGGGTCGATTTGTTTCAGTCTTTACAGAATCGCGGAGTGGCAGCGATGCCTTTATTGGGGCCAGCAGAAATTTTAAAAGACGCTCACTACAAGGCGCGAAAAACGTTTAAGGATCTCGAGCATCCAGTGCTGGGTAGCGAGGTGATCTTTGGTCCAATGTGGAGAATGTCGTCGACTGAGAATGTTAAATGGAGGCATGCTCCAATACTGGGTGAGCATACCGAAAGTATTATGTCAGATTTACTGGGTATATCAGCAGAAGAATATAATCTGCTAGTAGCATCAGAGGTATTGGTTTGATGAGTCAGGGTGGCCCGCTAGCGGGACTTAGAGTTATTGATTTTACTTGGGCAGCCATGGGGCCATATGCCGGGTATTTGTTAGCTGGTCTGGGTGCTGAAGTGATACAGGTTTCGCGGCCACTCAAGGCAACAGCTAACTCGACTACAGCATCTATCACCCGGTTTTTTGATGTAGGTAAAACCTGTATTAGAGTGAATGTAAAAGAACTGCGTGGGAAAAAAATTCTGCATGACTTAATTGATAAGTCGGACATTTTTTTAGAAAACTTCAGGCCGGGTGTTATTGAAGGTCTGGGTTTTGACTTTGAGACTCTTAGCCAAACAAACAAAAATTTAGTGATGATTTCAGGTTCGGCACTAGGCCGCGGTGGACAGGAATCCGGCTACGTAGGCTATGCGCCCATCTTCAGTGCCTTATCTGGTTTGGCTGATCTGACTGGGTTTGAGGATGGGCGTCCAACCGAAATACGTTACCCCTGTGACCTGACGAGTGGCGCATTAATGGCGTTTGCAGCCATTGCGGGTGTGGCTAATCTAAAGAGAAGGGAGGGCAGTTACGTTGATTTGGCTGCTAGAGATGCTTTGTTGTGGACACTAACATCATCGTTTGCTTTGTCTGGAAAAGCCATTAATCATAGGAAAGGCAATAACCATGAAACGATATTTCCCCATGGGGTTTATCGATGCGCTGGTGAAGATCAGTGGGTTACGATAGCTGCCCGCGATAATCGACAAAGGCAGGCGCTATTTCAATTGATAGGTTATACGGCTGGGCATGTGGCCGATACTGACAGTTTATCAAATCAGGACCGAGCGGCTGTAGAGTCAGCCATTACAGCATGGGCGTCATCTCTGGATACGGAGAAAGCGGTAGCAACGTTACAGTCACAAGGTGTTTCAGCCTTTGCCTCGGTTGATGCGAAAGATATCTGGCAGGATAAGCATCTTCGGTGCCGACATTTTTTTCAGTACACCACTGATGTTGGTTGGGTAGCTTCCCCTCCGTGGTTCCTGCAAGGAGGTCGAGCGGCTATTTCGCATAACGGAGACGCGTCCTCGGCTAGGGAGAGAGTATTTTCTGGGATTTTAGGGATCAACTCAGAAGCCATTGAGGCGCTATTAATAGAGGGAGTGCTGGGTTAGTTTTGTCGGTTTTTTTTGTAAGTGTCACTTGGGAGTGAAGAGCTAGCTTCTCCGTTCCGTCTGAATAGTGGCGCGACTTTTTTAATCTTTATTTTTCAATTCTGCGCAATTTATTTTGTCGGTAATCATTTTTGGTGGCCTGTAATGGTGCGCTATGCTTGTGCTTTTCCGTCTGTTGAGGATGTCTATGTCTTAACAAGTAATGATTTAGTGAGATCCTCTTATTTTGTATAAAGACAATTATTCATTCCTATTGACAATCACTTGGATTGGCTTCATCCTTTGACCTAGGTAGATAAAGGCAGTCACAAAGCGTTTTTTTGAGAGGCGAGATAAAACAGTGGGTCACTAAGATATTCCGAATTGGCTTGGAAAAATTGGTATGAGTAAACAGAAAGAAAGTCCGATGAACATTGCTGTGCTTAGTCAATTACATGAAAGCATGTTAACGATAAGGGCTTGTGAAACCGCCTTGGTAAAGCTTTTTTCCTCTGGTGATGTACCCGGTTTTATTCATTTGTCTCATGGGCAAGAAGCTGTTGCGGTTGGAGTATGTTCTGCGCTAGGTAACTTAGATACCTTGGTGACTACTCATAGAGGTCATGGTCATGTGCTCGCACGAGGTATTCCACTCGATGGGTTCTTCAAAGAGTTGATGGGGCGATCTACGGGGATATGTAAAGGTCGGTCCGGCTCGATGCATGTAGCAGATTTAAGTATTGGTGTATTGGGTGCTAATGGGATAGTTGGAGCCAGTTTGCCGATAGCTCTTGGAAGTGCTCTTGCGCATCAAGTGAGAAAAACCGGTGGTGTTGCCGTAGCATTTTTTGGTGATGGCGCCATGGCAGAAGGTGTGCTTCATGAGTCATTAAATATGGCGGCACTGTGGCAGCTACCGATGATATTCGCTTGTGAAAATAATGGTTGGTCAGAGTTTTCACCAACAGATCAGCAATTTAGTGGTTCTCTTAAAGGATTGGCTTCGGCTTTTAATATAAAGCATAGCAAGGTTAATGGAAATGATTTAGAGGCTGTGGCAGTCGCGTCAGATATGGCGCGAGCTTATGCTGGTTCCAGCGGGCCCATAATCCTTGAGTGTATGACGACGCGCTTTCGTGGGCATTTTGAAGGAGATGCACAAAAGTATCGAGCACAGTCCGAAATTGATGAGTTTGATAAAAAGGATCCCATAAATCAATCGGCTAAAAAATTAACCCGTCTTGGTGTCTCCGGTGAGCTAATGGAAGAGATGAGCTTGAGGGTGGAAGAAAGAGTCTCGGCGGCTATTGATGAGGCCAGAGTTGCGCCGCTGCCAGAGTTTGGTTTGGCTTTACAGGATGTTTATAGCGATCAGGGAGTAAAGTCTTATGGCTGAACTACGTTATGTACATGCGCTGAATAAAGCGCTTGAAGATCAGTTGAGCAATGACGATTCAGTTTTTCTGTTAGGCGAAGATATTGCCAATGCTGGAGGATCTTTTAAAGCCACCCGAGGTTTACTCGAAAAATTTGGATCCGACAGGGTGCGTGATACACCAATTTCCGAGACTGCTTTATCGGGTTTAGTTGTGGGCGCGGCACTCACTGGTTTAAAGCCAGTTCTTGAGATCATGTTTATGGATTTCGTTACCTTGGCAATGGATGGCATTGTTAATCAAGCGGCGAAATCGCGTTTTATGTTTGGTGGTCAGGCCAGTGTGCCCTTGGTTGTGAGGATGCCACATGGTGGCGGTATGAACGCAGGCCCGCAGCATTCACAGTGTCTGGAGGCATGGTTTAGTCATGTGCCTGGTTTGAAAGTCGTTTGTCCTGCCACAGTGCAAGATGCGTATGCTTTAACCTCCGCAGCTATCAGAGATCCGGATCCAGTTATTCTTGTTGAGAATAAAGCGTTGTACGCGATGAAAGGGGAGCTTCCGGACGATATACCTGACGCAACAATTGGCGAGGCCCTGATACTAAGAGAAGGTCAGGATGTCACCCTAGTCAGCTATGGCGCTGCTGTGTTTACCTGCTTAAAAGCGGCTGAGGCGATGGCTAATGAGGGGATCTCGGTTGAGGTAATCGATTTGCGGACACTACAGCCTTGGGATAAAGCCACAGTATCAGCGTCGTTAGAAAAAACCCATCGGGCAATTGTCGTGCATGAAGCGGTCCGATCTTATGGCGCTGGTGCGGAGATAGCTGCCACGATTGGTGAGATCTGTTTCGACGAGTTAGATGCACCCGTTGGCAGAGTGGGTGCGCCGTTTATGCCGGTACCGTATGCACCATCGTTAGAGAAAGCATATATTCCTGATTCGCAAGACGTGATTCAGGCTATTTACAGTGCCTTAGAATAGGAGAGAGATATGTCGGATGAAAATATAACAATTGGCATTGCAGATAATATCGCAACGCTTACGATCAATCGCGCAGAAACATTAAATGCGCTTAATAGCTCAACACTTGAGGAGCTATCTGAAAAATTTACGGGACTAGAGCGTGATGATTCCGTCCATGTGATTGTAATAACCGGCGCAGGAGATAGAGCTTTTGTCGCGGGTGGCGATATTGGGGATTTGAATTCGCGACGCGGGCTACCACATTACCTTGAATTTGCAGAGTTAATACACCGTGTATTTAGACAAATTGAGTTGTGCGAAAAGCCAACGATTAGTGCGATTAACGGCTGGGCTTTGGGCGGCGGTGTTGAGTTACTGCTTTCCACTGATATTCGAATAGCAGTTGAAGAGGCCGTTCTGGGTTTGCCGGAAATCACCCTCGGGTTGTTCCCTGGAGCAGGCGGTAGCCAGCGTTTAATGAGACAAATTGCTCCATGCAGGGCTCGAGAAATGATGTTTACCGGAGATAGAATCTCTGCACAAGAAGCCAAGAATATTGGTTTAATAAACCACGTGGTCAGCGCTCATGAGTTAATTCCAGAGGTGATGAAGATGGCCAAGCGTATTGCCAGCCATTCGCCCTTAGTGCTGAAAATATTAAAACGCAATCTTGAGCAGGGTCAAGACATGGCCTTACCGGCAGCTTTGGCTTATGAGCAGGCAATGATTGGATTGGTATTCGATACTGATGATGCTCATGAAGGTTGTTCAGCATTTTTAGAAAAACGCAAAGCACAATTTCGGGGGGAGTGACTAAATGTCTGGAGCGCTCCTTATGCCGCAGTTGGGTCTAACAATGACCGAGGGTACTTTACAGGAATGGATGGTTCAGCCTGGCGATCGTTATATCAAAGGGCAGGTGCTATTCGTTGTAGAAACAGAAAAGGCGGCAAATGAAATTGAAGCTCTTACAGAGGGTACTTTGCTGAGACATGAAATTGGACAAGGAGAAACTGTTCCAGTAGGTACAGTGGTCGCGATAATTACTGAGCAAGGCGAAGAAAGTGCCAATACTCCTGTTATCGAAAAAATCATAAAGTCGAAAAAAGCAATTGAATCTGCATCCAAAGCTGACAGTAGAAAGGTATCGAAATCCGAGTTGATAGAAGCAATGGGTGCTACAGGGCAAGCAGCATCTCAGCGCATCTATGCAACACCACTGGCTAGACGTCATGCGAGTCAAAATGATATTTCCTTGGATAAGTTAACCGGAACAGGTGCCCGAGGAATGATAAAAATAAAAGATGTCAAAAACTATTTGCAGGCCTCCAATGGTTCGAAAAATCCGACTATTAGACAAATACAGAGAGTACAGCCTAGTCCTGTGCAAAAAGCTATGGCTACGCGTTTGGCTAGTGTTAAGCAGGGTACGCCACATTTTTACCTGTCAACGGAAGTCGATATGACCAATTTGTTGTTGGCGCGTCATGAGCTGAATTCTGAAAACCGCACAGCTAAAGCAACTCTCACACATTTTATTCTAATGGCAATAGGTAACGCTCTAGAGGAGTTTCCAAATATTAATCGTTGTTGGGACAAAAATGAAATTGTTCAATACAGCTCTAGTCATGTAGCCGTTGCCGTTGAAACCAACCAGGGTTTGTATGTCCCTGTAGTACGTGATGTTGCAGAGAAGTCTCTGAGTGAATTAATCCTTCAAACCAATAGTATCATAGAGAAGGCATGCGCCATCAAACTCACTGCAGCAGAGATGGAAGGGTGTTCTACCACATTATCTAATGCAGGCATGTTTAATGTAACTTGGTTAACCCCGATTATCAATTTAGGTCAGTCAAGTATCCTTGGAACCGGCAGTGTGCGAGACATATTTCGGCCAGATAAAAACGGTAGGCCCGTATTAAAAAAAGAAATGGGTGTCGTATTTTCCGGAGATCACCGTGTTCATACGGGTGTGGAAGGATTAAAGTATCTAAATAGAATTAAGGATCTACTAGAAAGCCCGTTGATTTTGTTGGGTGTAAACCGCTAGGGTTTATAATAATTAACAGAGGATTAAATAGCATGACAAGCATAGCTGGAAAATTAGAGGGAAAAGTTGCAATCATTACGGGGGCAGCTCAAGGTATCGGTGCCGCGGCTTCCAGAGCATTTATTGCTCAGGGTGCAAAAGTAATTATGACAGATATTAAAGCTGACAAAGGGGCGGCCTTGGCGGCGGAGCTAGGTGACCAGGCAATATTTTTTGAGCATGATGTTGGGTCCTCTGCAGATTGGAGGCGGGTCGTATCGGAGGGAGAAAGTGCATTCGGCCCCATCAGTATTTTGGTCAATAATGCTGGGATTGTCGGTGTCATTGCCAGTACTCATGAGATGACCGAAGAAGATTATAATCGCATTAGTCAGGTTAATCAGACATCGGTCTTTTTGGGTATGCATGCAGTGTTGCCATCTATGCTCGCCAATGGTGGAGGGGCAATTGTAAACAATTCTTCAATTGCCGGTATGTTGGCGGTAGTGGGTTGCCCAAATCTTGCCTATGTCAGTAGTAAATTTGCGATTAGAGGTATGACAAAGCATGTTGCTGTTGAATATGGCGATAAAAATATCCGGGTTAACTCTATCCATCCGGGGTATGTAAAAACACCGATGAATGAAGATGCTTTGGATGAGGCGGGGTATGAAGCAGTTAACCTGATTCCCATGAAGCGGTTTGGCGAGGCTGATGAAGTAGCTATTCTAATGGTCTTTTTAGCTTCCGACGATGCTTCTTTCATTACAGGGACAGAGCATGTTATCGATGGTGGCATGATCGCTGGATAATTGACTTATTACTATGTACGGATGTTTAAAAGATGAAAAATAAACCTTTAATTGTAGGTATTGGTGGCACGACAAGAGCAGGTTCATCCAGTGAGAAACTTGTTCGTTGTGTGCTGCGGGAAATAGAAACCCAGGGAGGTGAAACTAAAATGTTTGGTGGCGAGGCGCTTGCTGATTTACCTCATTTTACTCCAGAAAACCCCCAGCGTAGTGCGGAGCAGCAACAATTTATTGAATCAATTCGTCAAGCAGATGGATTGGTTATTGGATCACCTGCCTATCATGGTGGTGTTTCGGGTTTGGTAAAAAATGCTATCGATTTGCTGGAAGATCTTCGTGAAGATACAAATAGCTACTTTAGTGGCAGGGCTGTGGGCTTAGTGGTCACTGCAGCGGGATGGCAGGCTTGCGGAGTCACCTTACAAGCTTTAAGAGGTATTGTTCATGCTTTAAGAGGTTGGCCTACACCGCTGGGTATTGCTGTTAATTCACTGGATCAAAAACCTTTTGATCCAGATGGCCGGTTGATAGACCCCAATATAAAAGCAGCGATAAAACTACAGGCGGAGCAAGTTATGGTATTCGCAAGCAAGTAACTGTGTGTTCAAGCTTATTAAAAAGATAACAAGAGTGATTAAATATGTCCCAGGATGTCGTTAAAAATCGTCTAGTCAAGCTCAACTCCGATTTAACCAATTTATATAAGGCTCAGCCCGAGCTAATGGATTCATTCAATGGGGTAATAAAACAGGCGAGTAAAACTGGAGCTGTTAGTGGAAAAAATAAAGAGCTTATGGCAATTGCTATTGCAATAGCTACGCATTGCGAGAGTTGTATTTTGTTTCATTTAAACAAGGCGTTAAAGCTGGGTGTTAGCAGGGCTGAGCTAGAGGAGACCATTGCTGTAGCCATTGAGATGGGAGGTGGACCGGCTATGGTATACGGTGCTCAGGCTCTAAGTTTATTTGATGATATGAAGTAGTATAGAGGTAGGATTTTAATAAGTCATTGGTGAGGAAAGAAGAATGCCCAAAGTAACGTTTATCGAACACAATGGAAAAAGAACAGAGGCACAGCTGGAGAGTGGCATTTCGTTAATGCAGGGTGCTATTGATAATGGGATATCCGCAATTATTGCAGAGTGCGGGGGTTTTTGTAGTTGCGCAACCTGCCATTGCTATGTTGACGATAATTGGGCTTCAATAATCGGTGAGATGTCAGAAACTGAAAAAGAGCTTATTGAATATATCGTCAATCCAAAGCAAACCAGTAGACTAAGTTGTCAGATTCAAATTACCGATGAGCTGGATGGCCTCGAGGTGATGCTACCGGCGTCGCAGTATTAATCAATTACAATAAAAAACACGGTAACAATTTTTGGAGATTGAGGTCTCCCCCCTTGAGATTCCGCGTGAGTCTATTTTTTAAGTGTCATGTATCTCTCCAAGAAATTGACGCCACTTGATAAGCCAGCGATCATTTTCAATAACCGCTCCCCATAAAGCCTTGGCCTTTGTTGTTGGTTTTTCATTAAGGTCGAAACGTTGAAATTGGACGCTGAGCACTGCGACATTATCAATGGTTTCAATTATCTCACAGTGAGTAATCTTAGTGATAAAAGGCCGATTACCGCGGGACGCGAGCTTTTTGGCGGATGGATACGTAAAAAGCTGACCGCTAGTATCAATATGAACGAAAGGGAAACCAGTGCAGGTTTTTAGGGCATGAATGTCCTGTGACATCTGCGCGGCAATATGATTATGGGCGGCAAGAATGGCGGCCTCTGGAGTTGGCATAGTGAGCCCTCAAAATATCAGTCTATTGTAGGGAGTGTAATGCTGCTTTTAAACGAGATACAAATACCCATAAATAGACAGTATATAGATGATGGATAATACGCTGGCCTAGGGTAGTTTGCCACATGATTGTTTTGCCTATAGACAAATTAAGATACACATTGACAATATCTATAAAAAGACTGATAGTAAAGTTAAATCCACTGTCACTGAAACCGACCCAAAAATAACAATGGCCTTAATTGTGGATAATTGATGTTCCAGTCAGGGTCAGTCAACAAGGAGGAGATACAATGCG
>Ga0209709_10001517_pt1 | contig 21369 bp, 18 predicted proteins | sample ArcticOcean_MG_C_2_FD_187435 | JGI IMG/M metagenome (GOLD analysis project Ga0209709, IMG submission 187435) | Marine microbial communities from western Arctic Ocean - ArcticOcean_MG_CB4_136 (SPAdes) (version 2) | ecosystem: Environmental > Aquatic > Marine > Oceanic | place: Arctic Ocean...
AATTTATTAAAACGAATAAAGCTATAGTTAAATATAAAAATATAGAAATTTTGAATATAGATATGAATTTTCTTCATGAAGGTTACCCACGAAAGGTTCTTAAAAGCAAAAAACCTATATTAATTAAAAAAATCTATAAAGAAAAAAGGATTGATAATTATTCAAGCAATTTATTAAAAATATTGTCCAGTCCAAATATTATTTCTAAAGAGTTTGTAAGCTCGCAGTATGATCATGAAGTTCAAGGAACTTCAATAATAAAACCATTACAAGGTATTGGTAAAGTTTTTTCTGATGCAACAGTTATTAAGCCGATTTTTAAATCAAGTAAATGTGTTAGCCTATCTCAAGGAATCTATCCTAATTATACAAATCTAGACTCATATAATATGGCAGCGCACTGCATTGATACTGCAATAAGAAATTTAGTAGTAAGTGGATGTGACTTATCTAATATTGCACTTTTAGATAACTTTTGTTGGTGTAGCCCTGAAGAACCAGAGAGAATATATCAGTTAAAAAAGTCACTCGAAGCTTGCTATGATTTATCAATATTTTTTCAAACACCTTTTATATCTGGCAAAGACAGTATGTATAATGATTTTAATGGTTATGATAAAAAAAATAATAAAATTAAGATTTCAATTCCACCAACTCTTTTAATTTCATCAATAGGCATAATTAATAATCAAAATAATTTACAAACTATAGTTCCACAGAATTCAAACGATTTAATATATATAATAGGAAAAACAAGTAATGAATTAGGTGGATCCGAATTTTCAAAAATCTTTGGTTCAAAAAATAATATTATTTCGCCCGTGAATAAAAAAAATGCAAAAGAAAATTACAATATCTTTGCTAAAGCAAATAAAAATAAATTAATCAATTCAGCTATAAGTGTAAGTATAGGAGGTCTAGCCATTGCTTTTGCTAAAATGGCTATAGCGTCACAAAAAGGATTAAATATTAACCTTGATAATATTAACCTAAATGAAAATAAAATAGAAAATAACAATATTCTTTTTTCAGAATCTCCAAGCAGAATTATTGCTACGATCAATCCTAAAAATAAAAATAAGTTTGAAAGATATTTTCAGAATAAACAATTGTCTTTAGTTGGAACAATAAATGGAAATAATAAAATTACTTTTAATTTAAAAAATAAAAAAAAATTTGCAATTAGCATTGAATCTTTAACTAAAAATTATAAGAAGGATCTATTCAAACAATGAAAGCATTAATTTTATCAGGTTATGGTATTAACTGTGAAGATGAAACTTGTAATGCATTTAAAAATGTAGGTATTAAAAGTGACATTGTCCATGTTAATGATCTAATTGAAAGTCCCAAAACTTTTATGAAATATCAAATTTTTATAATTCCAGGTGGGTTTTCTTATGGAGATCATACAGGTTCTGGTAATGCCATGGCCCACAAAATAAAAAATAATCTTTTTGAGCACATAATCAACTTTATTGAAAAAGATAAGTTAGTTCTTGGTATATGTAATGGTTGTCAAATCTTAGTAAATCTGGGCATCGTGCCTGGTTTAAATGGATACAAAAGAGAAGTTGCTTTAGTTGAAAATGATTCTGCTACTTACCAATGCAGGTGGATAAACTTAAAAGTAACAAATCAAAGAGGGCCTTGGTTAAAAAAGATAAATAAACTATTTTTGCCAGTTGCGCATGGAGAAGGTAAATTTATTGCAGAGGCTGGTATTATAAACAAACTTAATAAAAAAAAATTAATAACATGTAGGTATGTAAATAATTCTGGTTTATTTGCTAAAAAACAGTTTCCTTATAACCCAAATGGATCAGTTGAGGATATAGCAGCGATTACAAATATAAAAGGAAACGTTTTAGCAATGATGCCTCATCCTGAAAGAGCTTTATATTTTTCTCAGCTACCAGATTGGATAAATAAGAAGGAAAAAAAAATCAAAAAATCAATATATGCAGATGGGTACCAAATTTTTAAAAACGCCTATAACTATTTTAGATAAATTTTTTAGGTAATTTTTAAATAAATTAATTTGAATAAGGCTTTCTGCTAAAAATTTTTCTAACATAAGGCTCAAAATCTTTTAATGTCAGTGACTTAAAATTAGGATCAAATGACTTTTGGTCAAAGTTAGCACAGAAGTTTATAGTGTTTTTATAATACTTGTGTCCTTTAAATTTGTCTCGTTCGTTTTTATTTCCTCCTAGATGATGTGCGTAATAATACATTTGAAAAATTCCATGTTTTTCAATTATCCAGTGTGTCTTTTCACTCACATAAGGTTTTAAAATAGCAGCAGCGCATTCGGCATGATTTAAAGGGGCTAGCTCATCACCAATATCATGTAGTAAACAAGCAACTATCATTTCATCACTTGCTTTTTCATTTAAAGCTCTTGTTGCTGTTTGAAGAGAATGTTCCAACCTAGTTATTTGATAGCCTTCCAAAGTATCTTTTAATCCTCCCATAAATTTTAATAGTCGATCAGCAGTACCATTTATATATTTCTGTTCATGTTTATCTAAAAAAAGATACTCTTCTTTGGTCCCGTCTTTCATTTGATTAAATTTTACTTTTTTCATTTTAAATTAAACTTTCTTTCTAAATGTCTTAATTTTCCTTCAGTCGAATCGTGATCAATGTAACATCCCTTTAAATATCTTTTACCTTCACTAACATCATAAGAAGTTCTTCCATGCAACAATCTATGATTATCCATCATTAGCAAATCCCCCTTATCTAATCTAAATTTTATTTCAAATTTTGAAGAGGCATATAAATCTGCAATTAATTTTCTGGCTTCATAGAATAATTTTAGTTCTTTTTTTTCTAAGGCTGGAACATAGTCTAATCTTGTACTATATCTAACTTGTTTAATTTTTTTATTTTCATCTAATTCAATTAACTCTCCCCAATTTTCAAGAATAATAGTTTTATCTACAAATCGAAATCTAACTTTTGTTTTTGTTAATATTTGAAATATATCCTGGTGATTTTTTTTCAAGTATTCGGCAACAGCAAAACCATCGACTAAGGTTGAAAGGCCTCCCTTAACTTCATTCTCAAGGCAATGTAGTAGTTGTATACAAGGAATCGGTTTTCTATAAGGGTTATCAGTGTGTGGTGTAAGTGCTATTGAAGTATAAGCTAAATCGTTAGGCTTAGGTACAGATTTAACACTAAACGACTCTCCAAAATTTGTTGGTCTGATTGTTCCAATAGAGTTTGCAAAACTTAATATGTAATTATCTTCTGTAGGAACTTTTTTAAAAATTACGAATCCATATTTATAAAAATCTTGCAACAAATCATACATTGCTTTTTTTTCAAAAATATCTTTTTCATAAATAGTAGTTGGTTTTCTTTTAAGACCAGAATCCCACAATATTACATTTTCTAAAGGTTCTTTTTTGTTTATTTCGTATAGCAAGTTATTAACTTCATATTCAAATTTTACTCCATCTGTAAATTCTATATTAAGATGGCCATTACTCATGGTTACTTTTTTTATTTTAAGTTTTTGATCAAGCTGAGATGGATCGTACAACCTTTGGTCATTATACTTATCCACTAAATTTTCTGTTTTAGCTCTTTCCCTTAACCAAAGTGGATGTATTTCAAAGTTTTCATTTGAAGGTTTTACTAAAATTACGTTGTTTTCAACTATTTCAATTTTCACTTTTTTAGCTTTCTTATTTCTTTATCTTCGCAATATACAATGTGATAAGAAGATTAAAAAGCAGGAAAATGAAAACTAAAGATATATTTATTGCATTAGTAGTCCCAATAGTTTTAGGCTTTGGTTTTGTTGTAGCTAAGCCTGCAATGCAGTATTTTCCACCCTATTTACTCATGGGTATGCGTTTTACTATACCAGCTTTAATCCTTGTCTGGTGGTTTCCTTTACCAAAAGGGTTATATTTTGATTTATTTAAAGTTTCACTAATTGGAAACGCTTTACAATACGGATTAACTTACACGGGTTTAAACATTATTGATGCATCTTCAGCTGTACTTCTTATCCAGCTAGAAGTCCCTTTTGGAATAATAATTGCATTTTTTTTATTAAAAGAAATTCCAACTTTAAAAAATATAGTTGGACTAGTTATTGCTTTTATTGGAGTTTTTATTTTAACAGGAGCGCCAAATCTTGAAGGTAAGTATGTTGGGGTTTTATTAATATTATCTGGTGCCTTTACTTGGGCGCTTGGAGCAGTTATGGCAAAACCTTTGAGTAAAAAAATTGGAGCATTTGCTTTAATGACTTGGCTCTGCGTATTTTCTGGACCAATGTTATTAATTGTATCATTAATTTTTGATGGAAATCCAATTACATATTTTTTATCTGCAAATATTAATAGTTGGTTAACAGTAGTTTTCCTTGGGTTTTTTATGCAACCAGTTGGCTATGCCGCTTGGTATTATGTTTTAAAAAAATACCCAGTTAATAAAGTTATGCCTGTTTTGCTTGTGTTGCCTGTGACAGGACTATTAACATCTATTTTTCTATTAGGGGAAGATCCTCCCAAGCAAGTTTTTCTTGGTGGATTAGTTATAATTAGTGGAGTTGCTTTGATATTATTCACAAAAAAAAATAAAAAGCATGAATAAACCATTACCTAAAAATGCAAAAGCAATAATTATAGGTGGAGGTGTTGCCGGATGTTCTGTAGCTTATCATTTAGGAAAATATGGATGGAAAGATGTAGTATTGTTGGAAAGAGATCAATTAACATCAGGAACAACTTGGCACGCAGCGGGGTTAGTTAGCCAATTAGGACCTACAGCAGCAATTACAAAAATTAGAAAATATTCTTTAGAACTTTACAAAAAACTAGAAAAAGAAGTTGATTTTTCAAGTGGACTTAAATTGAACGGCGCCCTTTCAATCGCAACGACAAAAGGACGATGGCAAGAGTTATTAAGACAAGCAACAACTGCGCAGCTACATGATGTGAATGTAGAAGTTTTGAACATTAAACAAATTAAAAAAATTTATCCAATAATTAATGATGAGGGAATATATGGTGGAATTTTCATGCCAGGAGATGGTCAAGCGGATCCTGTGGGTGTAACTAATTTATTAGCGAAAGCTGCAAGAAATGAAGGTGTACAAATATTTCAAAACTCGCCTGTTCAAAAAATTCTTGTAAAAAAAGGGAAAATTTATGGTGTAAAAGTTAAAGATCAAACAATCGAGTGTGAATATGTAGTTCTAGCAGCAGGAATGTGGTCAAGACAGATTGGAGAAGAAATGGGTGTAAGCATCCCTTTATATCCTGCAGAACATTTTTATGTAATTACAGAACCGATGAATGATCTTCCTAAAAATATTCCTGTACTAAGAGATTTTGATGATAGTTTATATTTGAAAGAAGACGCTGGGAAAATGTTAATTGGAATTTTTGAGGGTAAATCAATCCCAGCATTCAATACAAAAAATAGAGTTCCAGAAGATTTTTCATTTGGTGAATTTCCTGAGAACTTTGAGCATTTTGAACCTTATTTAGAAGCATCGTTAAAAAGAGTGCCCATATTAAAAAAAGCTGGAATAAGAAAATTTTTTGTGGGTCCAGAATCTTTTACTCCTGACACAAATACATTATTAGGTGAAGTTGCGGAAGTCAGAAACTTTTTTGCTTGCTGCGGGTTTAATAGCATCGGAATTGGAAGCGGCGGTGGAGCAGGAAAAGTAACAGCAGAATGGATGATTAAAGGTCATATTAATGAAGATTTATTTATTTATGACATTAAAAGGTTTCAAAAATTTCATTCAAAAATTAATTTTATAAAAGAAAGAGTAACGGAATCTTTAGGAGACTTATACGGAATGCATTGGCCCCACAAACAGCATAAAACTTCCAGAAACCAAAAATTATTTCCATATCATGAAGAATTAAGAAAAGCAGGAGCGTGTTTTGGGGTGTCCGCAGGTTATGAAAGACCAATGTGGTTTGCTTTAGATAAAGAAAAACCAGAGTTTAAATACAGTTATAACTATCAAAATTGGTATCCATCTGTTGAGTTTGAAACTACAAATGCTAGAAAAAACGTTGGATTATTTGATCTTACTGCCTTTTCTAAATACAATCTGAAAGGAGAAAAAGCTCACAGTGAGTTGCAAAGAATTTGCACAGCAAATATTAAAAATATAGTTGGAAAAACTACTTATACTCAAATGCTAAATGAGGATGGAGGAATAGAAACAGATTTAACAGTTGTTTGTATAGAAAAAAACTTTTTTAGAATTGTTACATCTGCAGCAAATCGAGAGCATGATAAATTTCATATACTAAAACATTTATCAAAAGACGTAGAGTTTGAAGATATCACCGACAAAATTGCTTGTTTTGGAATATTTGGACCCAAAAGTCGAAATTTAATGTCCATGTTATCAAATGATAATTTTTCTAATGAAAACTTTAAATTTGGTACAGGCAAAAGTATAAAAATAAATAATAAGGAAGTTTGGGTCCAACGACTCTCCTATGTAGGTGATCTTGGCTTCGAACTTTATGTAAAAATAAATGAATCAAAAGAAATATATAATTTGATAATTGACAAAGGAAAAGAACAGAACATTGTACATTGTGGAATGCTTTCTATGGATACAATGAGAATGGAAAAAGGATATTTACATTGGGGGCACGATATGTCTCCAGAAGAAAATCAGTATGAAGCAGGTTTAAGTTTTGCAATAAGTTTTAAAAAAAACATCAACTTTATTGGAAAAGAAGCAATCACTAAAATAAAAAATGAAAAAATTAAAAAAAAAATGGTGATGTTAACTTTAAAAGATAGCCACCCAGGATCACCTTTGCTACTCCATGATGAACCTATTTACTGTGAAAAAAAAATAGTTGGTAGAACCACATCATGTAATTATTCATTTAATTATAAAAAAAATATGTGTTTAGGATATATAAACTTAAATTTACCAATAGAAAAACTAGCAAAAAAAGTTTATTTTATCGAAGTTGAAAAAAAAAAATATGAAGCATTTTTAAATATAAAAACGCTTCATGATCCAGATAATAAAATAATAAAAAACTAAAAAGGAGGAAAAATGAAAATTGGTTTTATAGGCTTAGGAAAGGTTGGAGGAAAGCTAGCAGAAAGTTTACTGCGAAACAAATTTGATATAATTGTAAGAGACTTAGAAAGAAAATTAACAAAAAAATTTTCTACTCAAGGTGCACAAATAGCAAAAAACTCAAAAGATTTAGCTGAAAAAGCTGATCTTGTTATAACTTGCTTACCTTCACCTGAAGTTTGTTCTAGAGTTATGGAAGCTGATGATGGTGTTATCAAAGGATTAACTAAAAATAAAATTTGGCTAGAAATGAGCACAACAGACAGTGCTGAGGTGAAAAGAATTGGAAATTTAGTCAAAGCAACTGGTGCTATTCCCCTAGATTGCCCAGTAAGTGGAGGATGCCATCGAGCCGCTACAGGAAATATTGCAATTTTAGTTGGTGGTGACAAAAAGGCTTTCAATAAAATTTTACCAGTATTGTCTGCGATGGGTAGAAAAATTCTACATACTGGAGAGCTGGGTAGCGCTTCAGTATTAAAGGTTATTACTAATTATTTAGCATCAGTAAATTTAGTTTCAGTTGGAGAAGCCCTGACTGTTGCAAAAAAAACAGGAATGGATCTTAAAACTACATACGAAGCTATAAAAATATCTTCGGGGAATTCTTTTGTGCACGAAACAGAAAGCCAAGTAATTTTAAATGGGTCATATAATATAAGTTTTACAATGGATTTAGTTTTGAAAGACATGGGTTTATTTAATGACCTTTCAATAAAAAATAGTATTCCACTTGAACTATCACCATTAGTTCTAGAAATCTTTAAAGATGGACAAAAAAAATATGGCCCAAAAGCATGGTCTTCAATGATTGTAAAAAGACTGGAAGATGCTTGCAATATAAGCTTAAGAGCAAAAGGTTTCCCTGCAGAATTAACAGATTTTGAGCCAGAGGAAAAAGGTCATCAAATATAATTTTTATGATAAGAATTTGAAATGCTGGATAAAAGAAATTTTTATATAAATGGTAGGTGGGTGATTCCATCAAAAAAAAATGATTTTGAAGTTATCAATCCGTCAAATGAAGAGCCCTTTGCTACAATCTCTTTAGGATATAAAGAAGATACAAATGCAGCGGTAATAGCAGCTAAAAATGCATTCATCAGATGGAAAGAAACTTCAAAAGAAGAACGAATAGTTCTTTTGGAAAAATTGCTTACAATTTATAAAAAAAGATTTAACGAAATGAGTAAGGCAATTTCAATAGAAATGGGAGCTCCCATAGATTGGTCGTTTTCAGCCCAAACTACTTCTGGTCAAGCTCATTTAGAAGATTTTATATTAAGATTAAAAGACTTTAATTTTGAAGACCATTTTGACTCAAAATCAAATAATCACATAAGTTATGAGCCAATAGGAGTTTGTGGTCTAATTACTCCATGGAACTGGCCAATTAACCAAATAGCACTAAAAGTGGTTCCTGCACTTGCGACAGGTTGCGTAATGATACTTAAACCATCTGAGATAGCACCTATCTCTGCGATGTTGTTTGCTGAAATGATAGATGAAGCAGGTTTTCCACCTGGAGTTTTTAATTTAGTTAATGGTGATGGAGCTGGAGTTGGAACACATATATCTACTCATCCTGATATCGATATGATTTCCTTTACAGGATCAACAAGAGCAGGAAAGTTAATTTCAAAAAATGCAGCCGATACAATCAAAAGAGTTTGCTTAGAATTGGGAGGCAAGGGTGCAAATATTATTTTTGCTGACTCTCATCCTAGTGCAGTAAGAGATGGAATTAGAAATGTAATGAGTAACTCTGGCCAATCATGTGACGCACCAACAAGGATGTTGGTCGAAAAATCAATCTATGAAAGAGCTATTAAAGAAGCAGCAGAAGAAGCAAAATCAATTAATGTTGATTCAGCTTCAAAGAAAGGTGATCATATAGGTCCTGTAATTTCAAAATCGCAATATGAAAAAATTATTAATCTAATTAAAAGTGGTATTAAGGAAGGAGCTACGTTAGCTGCAGGAGGACCCGACCTTCCTAATAACTTAAATAAAGGCTATTTTATCAAACCCACAATTTTTACAAATGTTACAAATGATATGGCAATAGCTAAAAAAGAAATTTTTGGGCCAGTTCTTTCTATAATACCATTTGAAACTGAAGAAGAAGCAATTACGATTGCCAATGCTACAGAGTATGGTCTTGGTAACTATTTGCAAACAGAAGATAAAAAAAAAGCAAAAAGAGTGGCAAAAAAGTTAAGATCAGGATGTGTTTATATAAATGGAAATGCTGCCGACTCTGGGACGCCTTTCGGTGGGTATAGACAATCAGGAAATGGTCGCGAAGGTGGTACTTGGGGACTAGAAGAATTTTTAGAAGTAAAGACAATAACTGGCTGGAAGTAATATATTAATGAATAAAACTGATAAAAAAAATAAATCAAAACGTTATAAACTTTTAAATTCGCTTCCAAATAAGCTTAACAAAATATATTTTTCAAAATTAAAAGGAAAATTTAAATTAAATAATAAATCAAAAAAGAAAAATGAGTTTGATCCAGTTACTAATATAGATAAAGCTTTTGAAATATTCTTAAGGAAAGAGATATTAAAAATCTTTCCTAATGATGGAATTGTAGGAGAAGAGTTTGGAGAAAAAAAAACAAAAAGTAGTTTTACGTGGATAATTGATCCAATTGATGGGACTAGGTCTTTTGTTATTGGTAGTCCAACGTGGAGCAACTTGATAAGTGTTAATTATAAAAAAATACCCATTTTAGGATTAGTAAATTTTCCAATATTAAAAAAGTATTATATTACTGGTACAGATTATTCATCTTATGTAGTTGAAAATAACAGATTTAAAAAAATTCATGTCGCAAAGCCTACGTCATTTAACAACATGAAAATGGCTGGTAGTTTTTTTGGCTGGCTACCTCTAAAAAAACAGTTAAAAATAAGTAAGCTAGTTGCTCTCATGAGATTTCCATGTTCAGATGCTTTAAGTTACTGCCAACTTTGTGAAGGAAAACTAGATGCTGTAATACAATGTTCAAATAAAATATGGGATGTTCATCCAATGATTCCATTAATTTATAATGCCGGTGGTTATATTAATACTTGGAAAAATCAGGATCCTAAACTAGCTGGCAATATGGTTGCTAGCTCAAATCTAAAAGTACATAAGCAGCTTTTGAAAATGTTAAAACCTGTAGCATAAAAATTAGTAAAAATTATTTTTTTAAAAATTTCAAACGACCAATAATCTCATCTCTATCCATATAATACCCTTGCAAGTGTCTATGTCCTGAATTTGGATCGAACGCTGTTCTTCCATGTAAAAGTCTTCTGTTATTAAATGAAAAAATATCTCCTGGCTCCAATCGAAATTTAATTTGAAACTTATCATCATGTAAAAGATTTCCAAATCTATGGTGCGCTTTGTAAACCTTATCCATAATATCAGGATGACAATCTAATGCGTCCATAGTAGCAACACTAAACCTGATGTCATTATAATCACTATCTTTGGTTAAAGAAATTGCAGGAGCATGAAAACCTCTAATTAATTCTTGTGTATAATCTTTGTCTCTAAATTTAAGAGGCACACTGACTAGAGTTTCAAAAATTTCTTTTTCATTCTTTCTTAAAAAGTCTGCAACAGCAAACCCATCTACAGCAGAAGAATCTCCCCCTTCTGCAGAATTAATTAAACAATGTAGAAATTGATATCCAGGAGGTGTTTCAAACCAAGGCAAATCCATATGATTTCGTAAGGCATGCGCTGAATATGCAGAATTATTAGGTTTAGGAATATTTATTACTTCAAAAGGGGTTTTAAAAAAAGTTTCTCTTGTATGACTTATTTTATTTAAAACTGGAAAAGCAGATTCTTTTTCAACAGGTGCGTTTTTGACGATCGCAAACCCTTTGCAATGGAGAAGCTCTAACCATTTTATTAAACCTTGACTGGATGACATAATTTCTTCATGCTCAATGCTTATAGAACTAAGATCATTTTGAAGCGAACTATTCCAAAGTAGATAAGGAGAAATATATTTTTGTTTATTTTTTATTGTGTAACAATTATCTCTAAGCCATTTTGGGTCATAATAACTAGTATGATTACCCTCACTCCATTTAATTATTAGCTTTCCATCATTATCAATTTTAAAGTCTTTAGCTTTTATATTGTCTGAAACTTTAAGTATATTAAACATTCGATGCCTAGAATCTTTATCGTGTGCTGTTGGACAATTATCCCTTAACCAAAGAAAGTTAAAACTACTTTTTTCCCCATCTTTCCACGTAACATCAAGCGCAGAACCATTTGAAGAAACTTTTGAAATATTTATACTCATATTAATATGATTATTTATTTATAAACAATTATCAATTCAATTAATAATTGAATTTTTATGAATTAATACTTAAAAAGCATCCTTATTAGTGAACAATTATTGTTACTAAAAGGTTGTATTCTGATGGATTTCACGTTGTATTAAAATCTAAGAAAAATAATGACAAAAATAGAAATTAAAAATATTTATAAAATTTTTGGTAATAATCCTCAATCTGTTTTGCCGATGGTTAAAGAAGGAGCAACCAAGGAGGTCGTTCTTGAAGAAACGGGACATACTGTAGGGCTCGATAATGTTTCACTTAAGATTGATGAGGGTGAAATATTTGTGTGTATGGGCTTATCAGGATCTGGAAAATCAACTTTAATTAGACATATTAACAGGTTGATAGAACCAACATCGGGCGAAGTAATAGTAGATGATAAAAATGTTATGAATCTTAATCCTAAAGCTTTAATTGACTTTAGGCGACATACTATGAGTATGGTTTTTCAAAGATTTGGTTTATTTCCTCACAAAACGGTAATACAAAATGTTGGCTATGGACTTGAAGTTCAAGGAATATCAGATGAGGTGCGCAACAAAACCTCTATGGAAAAAATTGATGCAGTTGGCTTAAATGGGTTTGAGTATCAATATCCAAACCAACTATCTGGAGGCATGCAACAAAGAGTAGGTTTGGCAAGAGCTCTTGCGACAAATACAGACATTATGTTGATGGATGAAGCGTTTAGTGCATTAGATCCCTTAATTAGAAGCGACATGCAAAAGCAACTTATTGACTTACAGTCACAATTAAAGAAAACAATTGTTTTCATTACTCACGATCTAGACGAATCTTTAAAACTTGGCGATCACATAGGAATTTTAAATGCAGGAAAATTAGTGCAGATTGGAACTCCTGCTGAAATTATAATGAATCCTGCTGACGAATATGTCAAAGCATTTGTTAAAGACGTAAATAGAGCAAAAGTAGTTAAAGCTAAAGTTATTATGACTCCAAGCCATCAGTTTAATGGAAAAGAGAAATCTAATAATAGAATCAAAGTAAATGAAGAACAATTTTTAGAAGAATTTTTAAGTAAAATTGTTTGTAGCGATACTACTGTTGAGGTGGTTGATAAAAAAGGTGATATCAAAGGTTATATAACAAGCAAAGAGCTAGAAACATCATTAGTGAAGTCATAAAAATATTTTTTTTATAAAAAATTATTTATGCTTAGTAAGTTTTAATTTATTTCTTGTCTCGGTTGGTGTCATTATAGATGAACCCAAATCTTCTATAATTCTAATTGCCTTTTCAACTAATTGAGCATTCGTTGCTAATTTTCCTTTAGATAAGTATAAGTTATCTTCAAGTCCCACACGAGGGTTTCCACCCATTAATACTGTTTGAGCAACGTATGGCATTTCATTTTTAGAAATTGCAAATCCTGACCATACTCCTTCCTTGGGCATAATATCGATCATTGCTTGCATCACTAAAGGCGTAGCAGGCGCACCCCACGGAATACCTAAACATAATTGAAACATTGGAGGATCACTCAACAACCCTTCTTTATATAATTGTGATCCAAACCACATATTTCCTGTATCAAACGCTTCTATTTCAGGTTTAACACCAATTTCTTTTAATTTTTTTGCAGCTTTTCTTAAATCGTTTGGAGTATTGACTGTAATAACAGAACTATCACCAAAATTTAAAGTTCCACAATCTAAAGTACAAATTTCAGGAAGCAATTGTTCTGCGTTAGCTATTCTTTCCATTATATTAGCCATATCTGTTAGGGGGCCGAATTCTAAAGGATTTTTTCCTTGCCCAATGTCAAGGTCGCCACCCATTCCAGTTGTTAAATTTAATATAACGTCAGAATTGCTTGAGCGAATTCTATCGACAACCTCTTTATACAATTCTAATCTTCTACTTGGCCTTCCGTCATTTTCTCTTACATGAATATGAACGATTGCAGCACCAGCTTTTGCCGCCTCAATAGAAGCGTTAGCTATTTGTTCAGGTGTTTTTGGTAGATCAGGATGCTTCTTAGAAGCATCACCTGATCCAGTTACAGCACAAGAAACAAAAACTTTTTGATTCATAAATTTTACCTTTTATATTTAAAATCGTAACACTACAAAACACCATAGTTGATTTAGTATTTTTTTAAAATGTAAATTAATCTTTAGGATATAGTATATAAACACATATAATATATACTGTTTTTAAACTATATAAGAAAATTATGAAAAACATTTTAGTCACTGGCGGTGCGGGTTATATAGGAAGTCATGTTATTGAGAAACTAATTAAAAGAGGCGAAAGGGTGTTCATCGTTGATAATCTTTCTACAGGATATAAAAAATTAATAAACAAAAAAGCTAAATTTTATAAATTAAATATTTTAAAAGAAAAAAAATTAAAGGATATAATTTTAAAAAATAATATTGATTCAGTCATACATTTAGCAGCCAGTTTAAGTATAGGTTTAGGGGAAAAATTTCCAAAGAAATATTTTAAAAATAATGTAATTGGAACCCAAACTTTATTAAACGCATGCAAATTGACTAAAGTAAAAAACTTTATTTTTTCTTCTACAGCGGCAGTTTATAAAGATGGATTATATAAAGTAACTGAAAAATCAAAAATTAAACCAGAAAGCGTTTATGGGAAAACTAAATTAAAAGCTGAAAATCAAATAATAAAAATTTGCAAAAAACACAAAATAAATTATGGAATACTAAGATACTTTAATGTAGTGGGAGCAAGCCCGACTGGGAAAATTGGATTAATAAATAAAGGTGATCATTTATTTAAAAATTTTTCAATAGAGATTTTTAAAAAAAAACCCACTTTTAAAATTTATGGTCAAAATTATAAAACTCCAGACAATACAACAATCAGAGATTATGTTCATGTATCGGATTTGGCAGAAATTCATATTAAGGTTTTAGATAAAATTTCATTAATAAAAAAATCTGTAATTTTAAACTGTGGGTATGGAAAAGGTATTTCAGTTCTAGAAGTTGCCGAAGAATTTAAAAAACAAAGTAAAAATAAAGTAAATATTTTGATTAAAGATAGAAGAGTTGGAGATATGGAAAAAATTGTTGCTATAAATAAAAAGTTATTAAAATTTATTAAATGGAAACCAAAATATAACAAACTTAATTTTTTGATTAAAAGCTCTATTGATTGGGAAAGAAAATTTTCTTAAATTCACTTAATGAATAAAAAAAATCTAATTAAAAAAATCAAACAAAAAAAGGCTACTGTTGGAGTAGTAGGTCTTGGTTATGTAGGGCTGCCTTTAGCTTTAGAGTTCTGCAAAAAAGGATTTAAAACTATAGGTCTTGATATAGATAAAAAAAAAATAGAAAAAATTAATTTAGGTATTAGCTACATAAAAAAAATTAAAAGTATAAATGTCATAAAAAAAAAATTACATGCAACTGATGATTTTAGTACAGTTAAAAGCTGCGATGTAATAGTTTTATGTGTACCAACACCATTATCTAAAAATTTAAAACCAGATTTAAGCTATTTGCAAAAAACTATAAAATCAATAACACCTTTTGTAAGCTCAAACCAATTAATCTCATTAGAGAGCACATCATATCCAGGAACAACTATTGATGAAGTAGTTAACAAATTTAAATTAAAATTTAATATTGGAAGAAATTTATTTATTTGTTACTCACCAGAAAGAGAAGATCCTGGAAATAAAAAATATAAAACAATTGATGTACCCAAGATTATAAGTGGGCACACAAAAAACTGCTTAGAAGTTGGAAAAATTTTTTATGCTGCAGTATTTAAAAAACTAGAACCAGTAAGCTCAACTTCTGCAGCAGAATTCACTAAATTATTAGAAAACATTTATAGATCGGTAAACATTGGTCTTATCAACGAAATGAAAATTATCGCAGATTTAATGAAATTGGATATTTATGAAATAATAAAAGCAGCATCAACAAAACCTTTTGGATTTAAAGCTTTTTATCCAGGACCAGGAACTGGTGGACATTGTATTCCAATCGATCCATTTTATATGTCATGGAAAGCAAAGAAGCTTGGTTATGATTCGAGGTTTATAAAAAATTCTGGAATTATAAACACTAAAATGTCAACCTGGATTGTTAATAAAATTGTGAAAGTTTTTAAAATAAAAAAAATTAATTTAGCCCAAAGTGAATTTTTAATCATAGGAGTTGCATATAAAAAAAATGTTGATGATACGAGAGAATCGCCTGCATTTACAATTATGAAAAAACTTCAAGCAAAAAAAATAAAAATTTCTTATCACGATCCTTATGTTCCTCAATTATACAAAACTAGAAATTACGATTTTAAATTAAAAAGCATTGAGTTAACTGAAAAAAATCTGAAAAAATATTCAGCAGTAATAATAGTTACTGATCACGATAATATTAAATACTCTCTAATTGAAAAGAATTCAAAAATTATTTTTGATTGCCGAGGTAAACTATCGGCAAAAAATAAATATTTAAGTTCGAAAATATACTCCGTCTAATACTTAAATAAATGCTATCATTTATTGATTATTTAAATATCAAAAATGGCTTATTATAAAACCATTATTTAGCTTTGTGACTCTTCAGCAATTGCTCAAGATAATCATTCAAAAGAAAACCTAAACCACCTTCATTCGGTTTGTTTTTTCTTTTTTCGTGATCTTTATCTTCTTGCAGCTCTATTTTATCAAAATCTATTTTATTAACAAAAGTGCTTGATTCAATATTTGATTCACCCAAAATTTTATTTAAATTATCTAAAGCTAATTTCAATTTTTGTTTGTTATTTTCATTTGCAGATAATTGATTTTTAGTATTTTCCAACTTTCTTTCAATATCACTTTTATCCAAAATAATTTTTGCATGTTCTTCCCTGTAAAATTTGATTTTTTGATCAATATCAATTGACTCACTAGGTTTATTTCCTCTTAATATTAAAATTTCATTTTTAAGTTCATTATTTGTTTGTAATAAATTTTCAATTTGGGTGTTTAATTTTTTAATTTCTTCATGGGTTATTCCACCAGGTTCATTTGAATTTATATTTTTTTCTATAGACAATTCCGATAAATTTAATCTTAAATTTTTTTCATTATCTGAAAGATTTAAGATTTTATTTCTTAGCATCGCATTGTCTTCTTGATATAGTTTGATTTTTTTATCAAGATCGATATATCTTTCTTTACTTGTAAACTTATCTAGTAATATATTTAAATCTTTAATTTTTTCTTCTTGTTTTGTATTTAAATCTTTAATTTTTTTATTTATATATATATAATTACCTTCTAGTTCTTTTAAACTATTTTCTTTTTCATTGATAAGTTCATTTTCTAAAAATAAAATTTCTTTATAATTCTCACTTAAAGAGTTATCCTCTTTTGTATTACTTTGATCTACCATTTCATCTTTTAGTACTAAAATATTTTTTAAATTTTCACCTTCACTAGTTTCTTCATATTTGATCTCATTTGTAAGAACTAAGACATTTTCATTTTTTTGATCAATAAGTGATTTTTCAGCATCAAATATAATTTTTTCATTGTCAGGATTTTTTGTCATGTCTATATTTTTTTTGAGAAATTTTTTATATCTAGTGATAATTTTTTTGTTGTCATGAGTAGCATAATCATTGTCAGAAACTATTGAGTCAACAGATTCAAGAATTTCAGATACTTTAAAATTTCTTCTCATATAATTTAATCACTTCTTTTAAAACGAATCAATCACTGATTGTACTCCAATTTACTAACCTTTTACACTACATTTAGTTAGTGAACGTTTAGCACCTACAATTAATGCGTGGGATTAATTTTAAAAAAAATTATAAAGCGCCTAGAAAAAACAATGCAGACAACGAAAGTAATAAAATTTAAAATATTAAGGATAAAAATTTAGTATAAAAAATATAATATTTATTTAGATAGTAGATTTAAATATTTTTTTTTATTTATTAAAACATCGAAAAGAAATTTAAACAAAAGAAGATAAAAAAAAGTGGATATTATAGTGTTGTGAAAAAAGGGAATTGCCATTGCGTAAGAGTTGATTAACCCAGTCAAATTTTTCTCATACATCTCTAAAGTAAGCCATGCTCCAAAATTAGTTATTAAGAAGAAGGAAATAGATGAGATAACACTTGAAGTAAAAATTGAAGAAATTTTAAGATGTTTAGCATATATCCCAAATGCAACTGGAACAATTAAAGTTATATAAGTAAAAAACATTGTATTATGAAAGCCTAAAAACAAATCACCAATAAACATTGAAAAAATTACAATAAATAAGCTTAAATAAAATTGCTTAAAATAAAAACCTGCAAATATTCCCGTAGCTAACAAGGGTGTAAAGTTATATGGGTGAGGCACCAATCTTGAAAAAGATACTATTAGAATCAAAACCAAAGGTATAAAATAATTTTGGTATTTTTTGAGTACTTTATTCATTAGCTGTTTCTAACATACTATTTTGAATATTAGAAATTTTATTTCTATTATCTAGGTTTTTTAAAACTTGTTCTTTTTGTTTTTCAGAAAAAGAGACCCAGTTTGCTATTTCTTCAGGTGTGCGACCACATCCTATGCATAGCCCACTTTCTGGATCAGTTGCGCACAAGTCAATACAAGGAGAATCAACCATTAAAAAGCCTTTTTTATTCCAAAATTAAAATTTCTACCCATTGATGAGTACTCATGAGCTTGTTGGTATTCATCATCTAAAATATTATTAATACTTCCAAATATATTATAACTGTTAAATAATTTGTAATTAGCTTCTAAGCTAAAAACAAAATAATCTTGTAATATTTGATCATTCCAACTATCGTTTTGATTTCCAAAATCACGAGTTTCTCCAATATATTTTCCTTTTAAAGAAGTTTTTAAATTTGGACTAATTTTGTAATTAATTCTAGAATCAAGGGCATGTCTAGGAACCCTAACTTTAGCTGTTTCAAGCTTACTTCCTTTTGAATGACACTCATTATCAACAGATGAAGCTTTTTGTTCTGCAGTACAACTATTAGCGTCATAAGAATTTGTAAAAGTATAACCAAAGTCTAAACTAATTTTTTTGTTTACTGGTTTCCATTTTCCAGTTAGTTCAACCCCCTGGCTTGTATTTTTACCAGTCGCATTTGCCGATATCCAGTCAGTTAATGCATTACTTACAATAGAATTTTTTTGTTCAACTCTGAAAAAAGTTATGCCCAATCCTAGATCTGCATTATCTAAATATGTGTCATACCCAAGGTCAAAACTAAGACCCCTTTCAGATTGCAATGCCTCTAATGTGCTGCCATTAGCTTTCATCATTGATGAACCATACTTATAAGCATAAAGAGATGGGAATCTTACACCCGCTCCAAAAGAGGATCTAATTTTACTATTTCCATCTAATAGATAAGCTAAGGTAGTTCTTCCACTTGTTTTTCTTCCAACCGTTGAATGTTCATCGCTTCTTAAGCCAAATGTTGAATATAATTTTTCTAATGGTCTAAATTGAAAATCAAAATATTGAGAAATAGTACTTTCATCATGATGCTGCATTTCTCCATTGCTAGGCCATACAGCAGTTTTATATCTTGCTGCATCAAACTCACTATCAATACCAAAAACAATTTTTTTATCTAAATTAAAATTATATTCTCCTAAATAGTTAATTGCATCCCTGTAACCCATGTAGTTTGTGCGCGCAAAAGCATAGTTAGTTGTATATCTTTCACTTTGCATTTTGTTATAAATCAAAGTGTTTTTAAATTTATCTTTTTCATGAATTAATTTTAGGTTAAGAGAAGCTTCCATATTATCACTAAAATCATTACTATCTGATCTTCCTTTTACAACCTCATCATATGCATAATAAGCATCTGTATACCTAAAAGAATTTTCAATTCTAAAGTTATCACTAATTTTAAAACCAAAGTTTCCAACGAACCCGTCATTTTTATATTCATCTTTTTCATCATTATCATTCATTGCTGAAATACCATCTGTTAAAAATTTATTTAAACCTAAATAATATTGGAATTTGTCTCCAGCACCGTCAAATGAGTATACGAATTTTTTTTTATTATTTGATCCTGCCTCAAATTCAAAATCTGAATGATTTCCTTGTCTGCCTTTCTTTGTAAAAATATGGATTGTACCTCCAATAGCGTTACTTCCATAAAGAGAACTTTGAGTTCCCTTTAAAACTTCAACTCTATCAATTGAGTTTTTCATAATATTTTCCATATAAAAACTCCCGTCAGATGAAGAAGGGTCTAACATTTTAACTCCATCAATATAAACTGTAGAATATCTTTTCTCTAAACCACGTAACTGGATTCCAGTATTGGCTCCATGACCACCTACTTGAAACATATTTGTGCTTGTTGTGAGATCATCAATGATGTTTACCAAAGAAGAGTGAGAAGATTCTGCAATTGCGTCACCATCAATTACTGTAACAGAGCTACCCACAGTATTTAGTGATTGAGGAGTTTTTCCTGGCGAAATAACTATTATAGGAATGTCAGCAGAGAAAGATTGTGTTGTAAAAAGAATATTGATTAAAAGCAAAAACGCTAAAATTGGTTTTAATCTCATATACAGCTCCTTAATTTTGCTATTTAAAGCAAAAATAAATTGTTAACTCACGACTGCTGCTAATATGAAAAATGTAGAAAGAGACTTTTCTCGGCCTTCATTCAACAGCAAAATCTAAAAATGTGGTGTTTGGACTTGTTTTTACACTTACCGTTACGAGAATAGCCAATGATTTTCACACTGTTTCCCACTTTTTTCTAGTATTTCCACTTATAACTATTTAATTTTATAAGTCAAATTAAAATATGATTCTAAAATCTGAAAAAATAGTTAAAGAGTGGACTGACTACAATGGACATTTGAACGTTGCTTTTTATGTGCATGTCTTTGATGTTGCCGCAGACATTATGTTAGATAATTTTAAAATGGGTGGAAAATCTGCAAAAGAAGACAAGAGGACTACTTTTGTTGCTGAGATGTACACAGCTTACAAACAAGAAGTAAGACTTGGAGAAGAAGTGGAAACACACTTATCTTATGTTGATCATGATAAAAAAAGAATCCATTACAGGCTTTCAATGTTTCATAAGGAAAAAAAGTATTTAGCTGCAACTAATGAAGTTCTATCATTGTATGTAGACCTTGATAAAAGAAAAGTTGTTGAGTTTGACCAAAACAGATTAAACCTCATGGACGAAACAATTAAACTGAATTCATCAAAATTTAGTTCGGATGATTTATTTTTTACTAGTAAATTAAAAAAATAGTTATCTTATTGGATTTTCAGTTACTATATACTGCTCATTAAATTTCTCTCTAATATAAATATATATGCCTGCTGAAATAATTAATATTACACCAATAAAAGTTCTTATAGTTGGAATATCATTAAATAATAAATAGCCAGTTATTATTGACCATATAATTAAAGAGTATTCAAAAAGTGAAACTGCTGATGGTGAAGCAATGCTATAAGCTGAAAAAACAAAGTAAAAAGAAAAGGTTGCAGTTATACCCATTGCAATAATAATTGGCCAAGCATACGTCGGGTTAGTAAACCACTCTCTAAATATAAATTGAAAAGTAGGATCAGTAAAAGTATTAAATTGACCTTTTCCTGTAAATATAAAAAACAAAATACTGATTATTATTGCTCCAATATATAGATGAAGCATTTGAGTATAAACATTGTCTTTATCAGATGTAATTTTAGTTATTGTCATTGATGTAGAATAGCATAGAGCACACCCAACAGGTGCTAGGCTCATTATATTAAAATTTTCAAAATCAGGATCTAAAACGATATATACTCCAATAAATCCAACAAAAATTGCAGACCATCTTCTAATACCTATTTTTTCTTTTAAGAATATTATTGCTAAAATTGATA
>Ga0209709_10001520_pt1 | contig 21312 bp, 15 predicted proteins | sample ArcticOcean_MG_C_2_FD_187435 | JGI IMG/M metagenome (GOLD analysis project Ga0209709, IMG submission 187435) | Marine microbial communities from western Arctic Ocean - ArcticOcean_MG_CB4_136 (SPAdes) (version 2) | ecosystem: Environmental > Aquatic > Marine > Oceanic | place: Arctic Ocean...
GGATATTTTTCCCATTGTACAGCGGTTTTTTCTGCAATCTCATCAGAAAGGAAGCGAAGCGGCTGACCTGTCCAGAGTGCTTTGATGTAAGTTTCCACAGCCCGTTCAAAATAATAAAGCCGATTGAAAGTGTCGGCTACATTTGAGCCGATAACAAGTACACCGTGATTGCCCATAATCATGACTTTGATCTTAGGTTCGTTGAACAATTCTGCACACCGCTCACCTTCCTTCTCAAAAGCCATTCCACCGTATTCCTCGTCAATCACATAACGCTTGTAAAATATGGCAGTATTTTGGTCGATTGGTGGTAAGTTGCTGTCTGCGAGGCTGGCAAGAACTGTGGAATAAACAGGATGCAAGTGCATCACACAGCGCGCGTGCGGGCATTGACGGTGAATTGAAGCGTGTAGTCCCCAGGCAGTAGGATCAGGTGCGTCAGGATGTTCCATAGTGCTCGAATCATTTGCGTCCAACACGAGAATTTCGCTGGCTCTGATAAGGCTGAAATAACGCAGATTAGGATTCATTAAAAACCGAGTGCCTTCATCGTTAACAGCAAGTGAAAAATGGTTGGCAACGCCTTCGTGCATGCCCAGCCGCGCAGTCCAGCGGAAAGCACACGCCAAATCAATGCGTTCGTTTTCATAGTTAAAACTGGATTGAGTAGTGACCGATTTGTGGTCCGTAAGATTGTCGCGTTTCATAACTCTCACTACTTTTTGTTAAGTTCCTGAAAACCTTTACCTGCATAATTCGGTATACTCAAATTTTGATGTCCATTCCAAATTTGTGCAAGTTTTTCGTAAAGAATTTTTCCAAATGGACAAGCCTTTCCTTTGTTAGTATTGACATGCAGAAGCATGTGCTCCCCGGTGGCCAGAACATCACCGGAAGAAGAATGGAGCATCTCATGAACTATACGGATGCGTTTTTCGTCATAATCGAGTAATTGCGTTTCAACCGAAAGAGACTCTCCGCCAGAAACTTCTCGTAAATGCCGAATGTGCGTTTCTACTGTGTAAACGGAAAAACCCTGTTTACGATAATTTTCATCCATGCCGATAAAATTCAAAAACGCATCAGAAGTATCACCAAAAACTTGCAGATATCGGCTTTCGGTCATGTGACCATTGTAGTCCAGCCAGTCCGGGCGAACTTTGGAATCATGCAATCTTAAGGTTTCGGAAAGATCTGGATCGCTGGCAACGATTCCTGAATGTGCTTTTTCGTAGAGACGTTCTTCGTATTCTTTAAGCAACGCTCCAGCACCCCAATCATGGAGTTTGAGTCCCTGCATAATCGCTACCAGATTATCATCACGGATGCGTTCCAATTCCCGGATGGAATGCATTCCGGATTGCGCGTCTGACTGCGCCACAATTTTCTCAATCAATTCTTCATTTAATTCCGGTACATCCATAAGTTTCGTCCAGGGCAAACTTAAAGTCGGGCCAAATTGTGAAATGAAGTGTCGCATACCTGCTTCACCACCGGCAACTCGATATGTTTCAAACAACCCCATTTGCGCCCAGCGCAGACCAAAACCATAACGAATTGCGTCATCCAATTCTTCTGTGCTGGCCACATCATCACGTATCAACCAAAGCCCCTCACGCCACACTGCTTCCAGCAAACGGTCTGCAATAAATGCATCAATTTCTTTACGTAATATTAAGGGCTTCATGCCTACTTCACGATAAAATTCCGCGGCAGATTGTTTGGCTGCATTAGAAGTTTTTTTGCCTCCGCAAATTTCAACTAGTGGTAAAAGATAGACAGGATTAAAAGGATGACCGACCATGAAGCGTTCCGGATGCTTCATTTCGGCTTGCAGATCGGAAGGTTTTAAACCTGAAGTTGAGGAACAGATCAGTGAGGTTTCAGGCACATACTGCTCAATTTGGTTTATGATGGAACGCTTCAATTCGAGCTGTTCCGGCGCACTCTCCTGAACAAACTCTACATCTTGAACCACCTTTTCAAGCGAGTCCAAAAAAACCAGTTTGCCTGGTTTTAGGAGAGGAGCCATTGTCAGTTTTGAATAAGCACCCCTGGCGTTGGACAGCATTTCGTTGAGACTCCGTTCCGCACTATCAGACGGATCATAGACGTTCACGTCAATACCGTTCAACAAGAAACGCGCGGCCCATCCACCTCCGATTACACCTCCTCCAATCAGAGCCACTTTTTTTATGAGCTTACTCATCTTTAGATAATTTCATAATTCTGCTATATGCTATAACGTTTAATCCCTAACTGCAGAAGATGTGGTAATACAACTCCTATCATAACCAAGACCGCACCTGTTATCTTGAGCAAGGTTATCTCTTCTCCCATGAAAATTGCTGCCCACAAAAATCCTAAGGGGATAACCAATACAAGAAACAAACTGGCCATTCCAACTGGAATATGACGCATTGCCTGGTTGTATAAGAAGAACGGAATAGCCAGTGAAAAAACTAAATATACAAAAGTCATTATTGTTCCAGATGAAGCCTGAAAAGGAAGTTCCAAATTTCCGAAAAAAATTAGATTTAAAAACATAATAACCGTAGCTGAAACCATCTGACTTGAAGTGACTACAAACGTTGAAATTTCTGTTAACATTATTTTTCGCGTCAACAATTGGCTAAAAGTCATCAAGCCAAAAACAGTCAGCAAAAGTACGTTACCCAAAAGACTGTCTTTATTTATAATCTGTTCTCCTAAGAAAAATAGAGAAAATCCAAATAAAACAAAAACAGCCCCAAACCAGACGGAAGACTGGACCTCTTCCTTTAAAACCAAACGGGCGAGGATCGGCTGAGAGAATGGCATCAGTGCCATAACTAAGACAGTGTTTGAGACACTCACTAGTGTAAGCGAAGTTACAAAAAGTAGGGACGTCAAACCTGGATCTAAAACTCCCAACAAGAATGGCCTCCATCCAATCTGCTTTAGTCGAAAACTGTACCCCATACAAAATGTTACAGTCAGCAAGATTATTGCTGAAAGAAATGTTCTCATAAAAACAAGCTGAGGTACAGCAATTTCAACAAGGGCAATTTTATTGGCTACTGGATTAAAAGACCATAAAATACAGGCCATGATTAGAAATATATATGCACGAACTATCATGAATAAGCTCTGTTAAAGTAAGTAAATTAATTGTTCTTACATTATAATTACAAATTATCTGTACTAATCAATCAACAATAATATTGTATTTTTCTTGATACCATCAAGTATTTGTTTTACAAGTAATAAGTATTAATTACAATTGATCTTTTTTAATGATTATGATTAGTAATATTTATGGATGGTTTTAAAGAATTTCCGTCACTTAACTTTCTCCACACTTTTGAGTCCGTTGCTCGTCACTTGAGTTTTACCAACGCGGCTAAAGAACTCTTTGTGACACAAGCCGCGGTGAGTTATCAGATTAAAGCTTTGGAAGACTATTTAGGCGTGAAACTTTTTCACCGGGAAAAACGTAAAGTATTTCTTTCTGAGGAGGGCCAAAAATTATTACCGTCTGTTGTGAGTGGATTTCAGGGAATTACAGACTGTTTGGAGAATATACGCAATTACGATGCGGAAGACACGATAGTGGTCGGTGTTGGTTCATCTTTTTCTGCCAACTGGCTTGTGCACCGTTTAGGTGCGTTTTACCAGAAGTATCCAGAAGTAAATCTTCATCTTAAATTTTCTAATAATGAACTGGATTTTGTTGCAGATGGGACTGATTTGGCAGTGGTCTGGGGCAAAGGAGATTGGCAGGGATTGATGTCCGAACAATTAATGGTCGTTGAATTTACACCTGTTTGCAGTCCTGAGTTATTAAATAAAACACACCCTCTGAAAACTCCGGAGGATTTGGTTCACTATCCGTTGCTGCATGATCCCGATTACAACATATGGCAGGAATGGTTGGAAGAAGCGGGTATACCGGAAAGGAAATATAAACGTCGTACTGTCATCCGAGATTCCAATGTTCTCATCCACTCTACTTTGGACGGCCACGGAATTGCGCTCTGTCCGGTGGGAATAGTGCAGGAATATTTGGATTCAGGACGGTTGATCCGTCCCTTTGATCTTTCAATTACCGGAGGTGGTTTTTACTATCTCGTCTATCCTGAAAAAGCATTACGCAAACCGCTGGTGCGTCTATTCAAAACCTGGCTGATCAGCGAGGTCACAAAAATAGAATGGCAGGAAACCTCTCAAGAGTCTTTTTAGGTATGCAAATAGAATGGCAGGAATGGATCGGCCTCAGTCCGGCAATGTTTCTCTATGCAGTGGTTGCCATAGGCGTTGCTGCTTTCATTCGAGGATACAGCGGTTTCGGTTTTTCGGCCCTGACCGTAACCAGTTTATCACTGATTTTACCTCCAGCAGAAGTAGTTCCTTCAGCATTCATGCTTGAAATCGCAGCCAGCATTTACATGCTGCCCCTGGTTTGGAGATCCGTTAACTGGAAGGTTTTGCGCTGGTTACTTTTAGGAGCATTACTGGGGACTCCTTTTGGAATTGCAGTTCTAACAACTATTCCACAAAAACCAATGCTGCTGCTCATTTCAGTAATAGTACTGGCGGCAAGCATACTGCTTTGGAAAAAATCACAGACTAGCCAAACTGTAAATCGAGGTTGGACTTTTGGAGTTGGTTGTATATCAGGACTGATAAATGGTGCCGCTGCGATTGGAGGGCTTCCGGTTGTTTTGCTTTTTCTTTCTATTTCAGTCGGATCCGCGTCAACTCGGGCATCAATGGTTGCCTACCTTTTCATCACCGATCTCTACGCAGTTTTTCTCCCAGGTAGCCAACAACTTATTTCAACTCAATTATTGGGACGCACAGTTCTGTTGTTAATTCCACTGTTTCTTGGAATTTACATTGGACACCGCAGTTTTGTAAAAACATCTCCTGAATCATTTCGTAAATTTGTCCTCAGTTTATTGATTGTGTTGTCATTGGCAGCATTGATACGTGGTATTCTGCTTTAACTGCTTATTTTTGAAGTAATGCTTCATACTTGTGGTTTAAATGAAAAATTTAAAATACTAAATCCTTTACTATTTACTCAAGTTCATTTCAGGTTTGTATGAAAATCAAAACCGAATTTCCGCACAAAATACAAACAATAAAACACATTTGGATTCCCATGCCGGACGGCTGCCGTTTGGCCGCCCGAATCTGGCTTCCGGAAAATGCGGAACAGCAACCTGTACCAGCAATATTGGAATACATTCCGTATCGAAAAAATGACGGTACTGCTCTGCGTGATTCTCTCTATCATCCGTATTTTGCTGGACACGGATATGCTGCTATGAGGGTTGATATGCGCGGCAGTGGGGACTCTGAGGGAGTAATGCTGGATGAATACCTGCAACAGGAACTGGACGACGCGGTTTCTGTAATCGCCTGGCTTGCGGAGCAGTCCTGGTGTGACGGATCCGTCGGTATGATGGGTAAATCGTGGGGAGGGTTTAATTCATTGGAAGTCGCGGCTCTGCAGCCTCCCGCACTCAAAGCGATTATTACGGTTTGCTCGTCAGACGACCGTTACTCTGACGATGTACATTACAAAGGCGGATGCGTTTTGAGTACAGATATGCTCGGCTGGTCTACGACAATGCTTGCCTGGAACGCACGTCCACCGGACCCTGCAGTGCTTGGAGAGAGTTGGCGTGATCGCTGGTTGGAGCGCTTAGAGCAAACTCCCTTAATGATACAGGAATGGATCAGTCATCAGCACCGCGACGCTTATTGGAAACACGGATCTATTTGTGAAGATTATTCAGCTGTACAGTGTGCGGTGTATGCAGTCGGAGGCTGGGCTGATCCATACAGCAATGCAATTCCACGAATGCTTTCCGGACTTACCTGTCCACGCAAAGCGCTGATTGGACCTTGGGCTCATGAGTATCCACAACGTGCCCTTCCTGGGCCGCAAATTGGTTTTGCGCAGGAATGTCTGCACTGGTGGGATTATTGGCTCAAGAATATTGAAAACGGAATTATGGAGGAGCCACAGCTGCGGGCTTGGATGCCGGATAGTATTTCTCCCAGCACACATTATGAAGATCGCCCCGGACGTTGGGTGGCCGAAGAAAAATGGCCTCCGAAAAACAACGAATCTCAAACCTGGTATTTAAATCGGAACGGCTTGAATCAAAATGCGGAAACGGACAAACCTATGCTTTTCCCAACCTCACAAACTGTGGGATTAAATGCCGGAGTGTGGTTTCCTATGGGTGCCGCTGGAGAGTTTCCCGGTGATCAGCGTTCAGCAGATTCCGGATCGTTGTGTTTTACTTCGGAATACTTTTACGATGGGATGGAAATTTTGGGGAATCCTGAAGCGACGGTCATGCTGTCTGCCGATCAAACTGAAGGATTACTTGCTGCACGTCTGTGTGATATTGCGCCAGATGGTTCGTCACTACTGGTGAGTTGGGGCTTACTCAATTTGACACACCGTAACGGACACGAAAATCCTGAAGCATTGGATCCCGGCGAAAAATTCACCGCAAAGATTCAGCTCAACGCCTGTGCCCACGCACTCAAATCCAGGCACCGCTGGCGGCTGTCTCTTTCCTCTGCGTACTTCCCTCATGCCTGGCCCAGTTCTAAAATAACCAAACTAAAAATTTTTCCGGGCATTGATACTTATCTCAACCTTCCGTTCAGAAAAATCCCTCAGGAAGATACACAGCTTGCTGATTTTTTAGAGCCGGAATGTTCTCAGCCATTGGCTACAGAAGAAATTAGAACTGCCAGCCGCAAAAGAACTATAGAACATGAGGTAATTGAAGACTGTTTCACTCTCACTCACAAAGTGGACAATGGACGCTTTCGTTTCGTAGAAGATGGGCTGGAAACTGAAGATCTTAGTTGTGATTCCCTTTCTCTAATTGAAGACAAACCTCTTTCTTTGAAAGTGTGCTGCGAACGTATTGCAGGGATCGGGCGTGGTGAATGGCAAACCCGTGTCGAAGCCTCTGCTACAATGACTGCTACATCCGAACATTTTCATGTCACTTCCAGGCTGGAAGTTTTCGAAGGGGATCAGCGTCTCTTTTTCCGCACCTGGGATTTCCAGGTAGAGAGGGATCAAGTTTGAATATCTTTCTCAGCAAGCACAAAACTTTCTTAAAGCTAATGAGACAAAAGTTTTAAAAAACCGAATTAATAAAATTTTTATTATACAATTTTATAGTTTTAATTAATAATTTTGAATATTTGTAGATGATAATCTACGTTTATGTGAATGATAAACTAAGTTTATAATTTGACAATACCTTTTGATGCATGTAAGTTAATTTAAAGAACCTGGATTTTGTGTGCAAACTGATTAAGTTAATCATATTTTTTTTAAAAATCTTTGTTTTTATTAAATTTATTTAAAAAAAATAAATTTAACTTATCCTTCGAGTTTTAAATTCGCCGATTAATTCTTGATCTGTAATTAACAAAATTAAACAATTCAGATGTAGTGTGCATCTGAGATGTAACCAATACATAAAAACCAAAATGGAGAAGCAAATGGAAGATTATTCGAATAAACTGAAACAATTAGAACCCTTGGTAGCGACTTCCGGTGTGTCACGACGGGACTTTATACAATTGGCAATGATGACAGGTCTTTCTGTCACAGCTGCAGGATCCATGTTCTCAAAGGCAGTGGCTGCAGGTACACCTAAAAAAGGAGGGACCTTTCGGATGGGTATGGAAGGGGGCTCAGCGACGGACAGTCTTGATCCACGCACCTACGCCGACTCCGTTATGATCGCGGCCTCGCTGGCTGTTTATAACGGTATGGTCGAATTCGATAATGCGGGTAACCCTATTGGTGAACTGTTGGAAAGCTGGGAAGCCAAACCAGGTGCTGTTGAATGGATTTTCAATGTCCGTCAAGGCATCAAATTTTCTAATGGAAAAACTCTAGATGCTGATGATATCCTTTATTCTATCGGCATTCATCGCAGTGGAGACACCAAATCACCCGCCAAAGGCATATTGGCTCAAATTTCCAACATCAAAGCAATTTCTCCAAGTCAAATTGCGATCACCTTGTCCGGTGGTAACGCTGATTTCCCTGTAATTATGGGAGACTATCACTTGGTCGTTGTTCCCAATGGATTTACAGACTGGGAAAATCCAATTGGAACGGGCGGGTATACATTGGCAAGCTTTGAGCCTGGCGTTCGTTTGGTATTTAAAAACCGTGGTGACTATTGGAAAGAGGGCCGTGCCAACTTCGACACAGTCGAGTTACTGAACATCCAAGACGTGGCTGCACGCACTGCCGCTTTGCAATCGGGTCAGGTTGACGCCGTGAACCGTTTGGACGCCCGCACCGTTGATCTTATGAAGAAAAATAAAGACCTGAACATTCTGCGCACCAAAGGTACCGGTAACCGTTTTTGCTTTGTCTCAAGAGTCACATCACCAGGCTTTAGCAACAAAGATCTGCGCTTGGCACTGAAATGGGGCATCGACAGAGAGAAAATCATAGAATCGGTTTACTCTGGCTATGCTGTACCAGGCAATGACCACACGCTGGACGCATATAACCCCTATTATAACACTGATATGCCGCAGCGCAAATATGACCCAGACAAAGCCGCATATCACTTCAAAAAATCAGGCTTAAATGGAGAAATTACTCTTTCGACGTCCGAAGGAGCTTGGGGTTCTGCGGTAGATTGTGCACAGCTTTACCAAGAATCGATGGCCAAAGCTGGCATCACATTGAATGTAAAAAAAGAATCGGCTGACGGATATTGGAGCAATGTATGGCTTAAAGAGCCTTTCTGCGCTGTTTACTGGGCGCGCCGTCTATCTGCTGACCAAACTTTTACCCAAGTTTATGGTTCTGGTTCGGATTGGAACGATTCGGATTGGCGTGTTCCTGCTTTCGATAAGTTAGTCGAAGCAGCACGTGTGGAATTGGACGAAGAAAAACGCAAAGCCCAATATTTCGAATGCCAAGAAATGATTGCAGAGGATGGTGGCATGGTTTGCTTTGGAATTACCGATTATCTTGATGGCTATTCGTCCAAAGTTATGGGGACACAAGCCCATGCACGTTACGACATGAACGATCTCCGGATCGCTGAAAAAGGCTGGTTTGCGTAATCGTTTGAAGACGAGTAAAAGAACATAAAATAAAAGATCCGGGATAATGCTACGATTAATATTAACCAGGATCTTTCTAGGCTGCTTGACTTTGTTTGCGGTGACGATCTTGATTTTTGCCGCAACCGAAATTTTGCCAGGTGATGTTGCCTCTGCGATCTTGGGTCAAGGTGCAACGCCGGAAACCTTAGCTGCCTTTCGAATTGAACTAGGGCTCAATCGTCCCGCTTATGTTCGCTATTTTGAATGGCTTTCCAACGCCTTACAGGGTGATTTGGGCACTGCCTTGACCAATAAGCGCGAAGTCTTAGCCACGATCACCCCACGACTGATAAACACTTTGTTTCTTGCAGGTTATGCAGCAGTAATTGCCGTTCCTATTGCCATTTTTTTGGGTATTGTTGCCGCGATCAATGAAGGAAAATGGATCGACCGTGCGGCCAACATTGTATCGCTCGGTGCCATTTCGGTTCCAGAATTCTTTATCGCCTATATCCTTATTTTTATTTTCGCCACCAACTTGGGATGGTTTCCGTCATTGTCGACGGTTTACAGCGACATGGGCTTTTGGCAAAAAATCCATGTCGTGGCGCTGCCATCCATCACTTTAACCATGCTGGTTACGGCACATATGTTGCGAATGACGCGCGCAAGTGTTTTGGCTATCATGTCGCAACCCTACATTGAAATGGCCTTTCTCAAAGGCTTACCCCGAAATCAAGTTATTTTGCACCACGCCCTTCCCAATGCGGCAGCACCGATCATTTCGGTTATAGCGCTTAACCTTGCCTATTTAATTGTCGGGGTTGTGGTGATTGAGGTGGTGTTCGTATACCCAGGGGTCGGACAATATATGGTGGATGGGGTGTCGAAACGCGATCTGCCTGTTATTCAAGCATGCGCCTTGGTGTTTGGTGGTGCCTTCGTCCTTTTGAACACAGTTGCAGATATTTTGATAATTATGGTCAACCCACTCCTTAGGAATTCTCGATAGATATAAAATGACAAATAATAATTCGTTTCGCAATCCTACGCTTTCGGCAGAAATTGGTATGGTAATTTTAGCCGTCTTTATTATTTGTGCTATTTTCGCCCCTTTCATTGCACCATTTGGTGAGGCCGAGTCCGTTGGTAAAACTTGGCTTGGCCCTTCCTCTAAATTTTGGCTGGGAACTGATAATATTGGCCGTGATATGTTATCTCGTGTGATTTATGGGGCACGCATGACACTTGGTGTCGCGGCTATTTGCACCTGTTTGTCTTTCTTGATTGGGGTAACGATGGGACTTTTGGCGGCGGTGGCGGGCAAGATCGTTGACCAAGTTCTATCACGGTTTGTAGATTTAATGCTTTCTATTCCAATTTTGGTTTTTGCTCTGATGATCCTTTCAATGTTTGGGTCATCACTGCTCACACTTATTATCACTATTGGGGTCCTAGATTCATTTCGGGTTTTTCGATTAGCAAGGTCAATTGCGGTTAATGTAGTTGTCACAGAGTTTGTAGAAGTTGCCCGCCTACGCGGAGAGGGGCTTTGGTGGATTATGCGTCATGAGGTGTTGCCAAATTCACTGCCTCCTATGATCGCTGAATTAGGCTTACGCTTTTGCTTTAACTTTTTATTTGTGGCTAGTCTTAGCTTTTTAGGCCTTGGAATTCAACCACCCTTCGCTGATTGGGGAGGAATGGTTCGTGAAAGCGGTAGGGCAATTTCTTTTGGCATTCCTGCGCCACTCTGGCCGGCGCTAGCAATTGGTTTAACCACAATTAGTGTAAATATGATTGTCGATTGGATTTTGTCGATCAACGCACGCCCCTCTGGCGCCTCAGCGGAGATGTAAGATAGAAAAACCAATTCTGAAAATTCAAGGACTACGCATTGAAAACTTGGCCGGAGAGGTTCTTGTTGATAATGCTAATATTGAACTCATGCCGGGCGAAATTTTGGGGCTTATCGGAGAATCTGGAGCCGGAAAATCAACCATTGGCCTTGCCGCAATGAGCTATGCTCGCGCAGGCTGTAAAATTACACGCGGTCATATTGAGATTGATGGCGTGCAGGTGCGCGATCTATCGGCCAAAGGGCGTGCCCAGTTTCGTGGCCGTCGCATAGCTTACGTGGCACAATCGGCCGCAGCTTCGTTTAACCCAGCCCACCGTATAATGGATCAAATTTGCGAAATGCCCGTGCATCACGGAGTGTTGACACATGCCGAGGCTGAAGCTTGGGCGGTTGAAATGTTCCGAACGCTTGAACTACCCGATCCTGACAACTTTGGTGCCCGTTACCCGCATCAGGTGTCTGGCGGACAACTGCAGCGAGCAATGGCTATTATGGCCATTTCTGCACACCCAGACATTGTGGTGTTTGACGAGCCCACCACCGCACTTGACGTGACGACTCAGATCGAAGTCTTGCTGCTGATCAAAAAAATGATCCGTGATTATAACATTGCCGCGCTTTACATCACCCATGATTTAGCCGTTGTAGCCCAGATTGCTGATCGCATATTAGTGTTGCAGTCTGGGAAGATGGTCGAACTTGATACCACCGCAAATATTTTACACGCGCCCAAAGCTACCTACACCAAGGAATTGGTCGAAGACCGCCAGACATCAGACGTCTTTCGCGAAAAGCTCTTGAAGTCAGAACGCGAAGTGATTTTGGATGCTTCAAATATTATTGCGCATTACGGTGATTTTCGTGTGCTTAATGATGTGTCGATCACGGTGGCCAAAGGCGAAACCGTGGCAATTGTGGGTGAATCTGGTTCGGGTAAGACCTCACTTGCACGGGTAATGGTAGGGCTCACGCAGCTCACCTCGGGGGGCTTGACCTTTATGGGTTCTACATTGGCTCCTTCACTCAAAAACCGCAGTCGTGATGATTTGCGAAAAATTCAACTGATCTATCAACAACCAGATGTGGCCCTTAACCCTCGCCAAACAGTGGGTGAAATTATCGGTCGCCCGATTATGTTTTACTTCAACCGCTCCGACGCCGAAATAACAGACCGCACAGCCCAATTGCTGCACCAAGTGGGTCTGCCAGAAGATTACATGAACCGCTATTCAACCGCACTATCGGGGGGACAAAAGCAACGAGTTTGTATTGCCCGCGCACTGGCTGCAGAACCTACACTTATCATCTGCGACGAGCCGACCTCGGCGTTGGATCAATTGGTAGCAGAAGATATTTTGAAGCTTTTACAACAACTTCAAGATGATATGGGCCTATCCTACCTGGTAATTACCCATGATCTGGGCATTGTACGCCGAATTGCTCACCGCACAGCTATATTGCTGGGTGGAGAGATAGTGGCAAATGGTCCAACAGGTGATATCTTCAAGCCCCCTTTCCACACATATACTGAAAAACTTCTGCAATCCGTGCCAGAGTTGCGAGAAACTTGGTTGGAAGAAATCATTTACAAACGCTCGGCTTAATAGGCAAAGCATAAAACAGCAGCACTGCAGTATTGATTAATGTGTTACGATCACGATCGAGGCCAAAGACATGTCTACCATTTCACGCACAATCGTGACAGCGACAACAGCAGCCACGTGAGTGGCTATAAAGTTTCTTTGCTGCAAGATTAATCTAGCCGTAATTTCAGACTTCACTAAAGTTAAAACCTATCCTTTCTCTTGCTTGAGTTTGACTTAGCCTATAAACCCTTGTAAAACCAAAAAATCCAACTCATTTATCAGGGTCTTAACATTAGGTCCAATCGCCGACCTTACTTGTCCAGCTTGCATTTGTAGGCACCCATGTGTAACAGCAGTAAAAGGTTGCGTTTTTTAAGGGTTTAAAAAGTTTTGTTAATGGATTTATCATTCCCTAATTTCCTAGAAGAGAGCATGAGATTTTTACAGACTTTGGCCTCCTTAAGAGATCTGTATAATTCTTCGAATACTATTGAAGGCGATCAGCGTATCTTTTTCCGCACCTGGGATTTTAAAGTCCCGAGAGAAGTGGTTTGAAATTTTAGTGAGCATACTCTATTTATTGTTGACAAGTTGTTTTTTATGCATTACGTTGGGATTTGATTTTTAGTTAATAGCGTTTTTGGAAATCTTATTGTTTTGAAACGCTTTGTGTCTAAACTAACGAATTGACGTCATTGTTAATGAATAACACTGATTAGCAATTCTTCATTTAAAAAGGTACAAATGGATAGTAAAATAGACCACATCAAGGAACAACTAATGTCCGGTAGGATCACTAGACGTGAATTTGCACAGCGTTTAATGGTGCTAGGTATTGCAGGAACTAGTGCAGGAACTTTGCTGACCTGGGCAGAGAAAACTCAGGCTGCAGGTAAGCGCGGTGGACGTTTACGGGCCGGAATTGCTCATGGTTCCACCACCGATACGCTGGACCCGGCTACCTATGAAAACGGTTACATGAGTAAGATCAATTATGCCATCCATAACCATCTCGGTGAAGTAGATCATACTGGAAACATGGCTCCGGAATTGGCGGAAAGTTGGGATGCTCAGAATGGCGCGAAAACCTGGGTTTTTAACCTGCGCCGGGGAGTGGAGTTCCACAACGGCAAAACTCTGGATTCCGACGACGTGATCGCTTCGTTTCAGCACCACATGGGTGAAACAAAGTCCCCAGCAAAATCACTGCTGAAGCAAGTCAAAAGCATTCGTAAGGACGGTAAGTATACGGTTGTTTTTGAATTGTCTGGGGGTAATGCCGATTTCCCTTTTGTAGCTTCAGATTATCATATCGCGATAAAACAAGCTTGGGATGGTGGAAAAATCAGTCCAAATGACGGTATAGGTACAGGTCCCTATGTCCTTAAGGATATGGAGATGGGAGTGCGTTTTTTTGGAACACGGAACCCCAATTATTTTAAGTCTGACCGTGGCTGGTTTAACGAACTGGAGATGCTTTCCATCGTAGATCCAACTGCCAGGAGTAATGCTCTGGCAACCGGTGAAGTTGATGTCATTGACCGTGTTGATTTGAAAACCGCCCACCTGCTTGCACGCAAGAGTGGAATCAAGGTTGAAGAAACGACCGGTACAAAGCACTATACCTTCCCGATGCGCACGGACACTTCGCCCTTTGACGACAATAACGTCCGCCTCGCGCTCAAGCACGCTGTAAACCGTGATGAGATCGTGGAAAAAGTACTGTTCGGACATGGGGTTGTCGGAAACGATCATCCAATTGCTCCCTCGCAACCGTTCCACGCAGCTACTTTGGCACAACGCACATACGATCCGGACAAAGCCCGTTTTTACGCAAAAAAAGCCGGAGGTATCAAGGTGAAGCTTTCTGCGGCTGACGCGGCTTTTCCTGGAGCAGTCGATGCTGCAGTCCTATACAAAGAACATGCTGCTGCTGCTGGAATCGAAATTGAGGTGGTGCGTGAGCCGAGCGACGGTTACTGGTCAAACGTCTGGATGAAAAAGCCTTGGGGAGCTTGTTACTGGGGTGGTCGTCCGACAGAGGACTGGATGTTCAGCACAGCATACATGGGTGGAGCCTCATGGAACGACACTTTCTGGAAGAATGACCGCTTTGACAAGCTGCTCATTGAGGCAAGGGCTGAAACCAACCAGGCCAAACGCCGTGAAATGTACTTTGAAATGCAGAAAATAGTAAGTGATAAAGGCGGAGTTGTTGTTCCCATGTTTGCGAACTATGTCTTTGGTACATCTGACAAAGTCGCTCATGGAACAATGGCTGGAAACTGGGACCTGGATGGAGATAAGTTCCACGAACGCTGGTGGTACTCCTGATCGAGCAACAGGTAAAAAATTAGCAAGGGGTAAGGGACATGTGACGAGTGACAAGTGACAAGCTAGTCTTGAACCAAACCTTGAACCTTGAAATGAGCCTATAGCCTTGATTCATATCCTCAAGATTGTGACCCAGCGTTTCGCGCTGGGTCTCCTCACCCTCTTTGCCATTTCTCTCATCATTACATTTGGAGTTGAGTTATTGCCGGGAGATTTGGCGGAGGCCATTTTAGGTCAGGGGGCAACCCCGGAAACCGTAAAAGTTTTCAGAACAGAGCTTGGACTAGACAAGCCTGCTCATCTGCGCTATCTTAGTTGGCTGTACGGTATGGCAACCGGAGATATGGGTGTTTCGCTTGCCAACAAACGTGAAATTTCCGAACTGATAGGTATTCGTCTTTCCAACACCATTTTTCTTGGAGGGTTTGCTGCAGCAATTTCAATTCCTTTGGCTTTATTTCTTGGAATCCTCGCTGCCCTTTATCGTAATACTCTTTACGACAGAGTTGTCAACACCTTCACCCTCACTTCCATTTCGTTTCCTGAATTTTTTGTTGCATACATTCTAATCTTATTCTTTGCCATCAAACTCGGTTGGTTTCCGGGGATTTCCAACGTCAGTACAAATTTATCTTTGGGTGATAAACTATACCGTTCCATGCTTCCAGCGGCCACACTTACTCTTGTGGTTGTGGCACACATGATGCGCATGACACGAGCTGCCATCATAAATTTATTGGCCAGTCCTTACATTGAAATGGTGCGGCTTAAAGGAATAAGTCCCATGAAAATTATCCTGCGACACGCACTACCAAATGCACTGGCTCCAATAGTAAATGTGGTTGCAATAAATTTGGCTTATCTTGTTGTTGGAGTGGTTATTGTCGAAGTTGTTTTTGTCTATCCGGGACTCGGTCAGCTGATGGTTGACAGTGTTTCCAAACGGGATATTCCGGTTGTACAGGCCTGCTCAATGATCTTTGCTTCAGTTTACATTCTACTCAATCTCTCAGCAGACATCATCTCCATAGTCACAAACCCCAGACTGCTTCATCCACGCTGATGTCGAATATACTCAAAATTATTTCCTCGTCGCCATTGAGTGCAAAATTTGGAATTCTGGTTGTTCTAATCTATTCCATAGTGGCAATTTTTGCACCCTTCATTGCCCCGTACGGTGAAAGAGAAATTCTTGGAAGGTCTTTTGAATTATGGTCAGACAAGTATCCACTAGGCACAGACAACCTGGGTCGGGATATGCTTTCACGAATGATTTTCGGTGCCCGTAATACAATTGGCCTTGCACTGAGCATTACGATTTTAGCTTTTTTGCTTGGCAGTCTAACAGGTATGATTGCAGCCGCACTTGGTGGTTGGGTGGATCAGATTTTAAGTCGAATTGTGGATGTACTTATGTCCATTCCTTCATTAATTTTTGCCCTTTTGATACTCTCAATCTTCGGCACTTCGGTCCCCTATCTTATTGCTACAATCACTGTTATAGACGCCACCCGTGTTTTCAGACTTGCTCGTGCCACTGCCATGAATGTGGTAGTAATGGATTATGTTGAAGTAGCTCGTGTCAGGGGAGAAAAACTCGACTGGGTCATCCGCAAAGAAATATTACCAAATATCACAGCACCACTGCTCGCAGAATTCGGGCTACGTTTTTGTTTCGTTTTTCTTTTCATTTCCGCACTCAGTTTTTTGGGACTTGGTCTTCAGCCGCCCTCAGCGGATTGGGGTTCAATGGTCCGGGACAATGCATCACTGATTACTTTTGAAGACATAACACCCCTCCTGCCTGCAGGAGCAATTGCACTGTTAACAGTTGCGGTAAATTTCATTGTCGACTGGTTGCTTCACAAATCAAGCGGACTCAAGGATGTTAGCTGACGCAAAGAAAAATTCCGAAAGCGAATCTTCAGCAACCTTGCTGGAAGTGAAAGGGCTCAGAATTGAAGGGCTTTCAGAAAAAGGTTGGCAGGAAATAGTTTGTGGAGTAGATTTAAAACTGAAGCGTGGAGAAATTCTGGGTTTGATAGGTGAGTCTGGAGCGGGAAAATCAACCATTGGTTTGGCAGCAATGGGATTTGCCCGCGACGGTTGCAGAATTACTTCAGGAGAAATAATTTTTGATGGAATTGAATTGTGTACAGCCTCAGAAGAACAAAAAAGGAAGCTGCGTGGAAACCGTATTTCTTATGTTGCTCAAAGTGCAGCAGCAGCTTTTAATCCTGCACACCGCCTGTTGGACCAGTTTGCAGAAGGCCCGGTAGATCACAAAATAATGTCGCGGACTGAAGCTAAAGAAAAAGGCCGCCAACTTTACCGGAGTCTTGACCTCCCCGATCCGGACAATATAGGCGAGCGTTGGCCGCATCAGGTATCCGGAGGCCAGCTCCAACGCATGATGGTAGCCATGGCAATGTCCTGCGGACCGGATCTGATTGTCTTTGATGAACCAACCACTGCATTGGATGTAACGACTCAAATTGAGGTTCTAAAAACGATCAAGGAAATTGTGACTGCTCGTAATGTATCGGCTATATACATCACTCACGACCTGGCGGTAGTCGCACAGCTGGCTGACCACTTGATGGTTTTGCGCTATGGGAACCTGATTGAAGTAAACAGCACCGGCCAGATTTTAGAGGCACCAAAACAGGAATATACACGTGCATTGCTGAATGCCCGCACCCGTCATGAACAAACTACTGTACAAATTTCGGATGCGGAAACTCTTCTCAGCATCAATTCGGTTACAGCCGGTTATGGCAATGGGCTGGATATTTTGCAGGAGATATCGGTTTCGGTGGAGAGAGGCAGAACTGTTGCCGTGGTCGGAGAGTCCGGAAGTGGGAAAAGCACCTTGGCCCGGGTAATTACAGGACTCCTTCCTCCACGTTCCGGCGAAATACACTTTCAATCTGAATCGCTTCCACCTGCACTTGCCCAACGCAGCAAACAGCAGCTCCAGAAAGTTCAGATGATTTATCAGCTTCCGGATGTAGCCCTAAATCCACGTCAACGCGTACGGGATATAGTGGGCCGTCCCTTGAGTTTTTATCTCGGTTTGAGCGGAAAGAAACGTGAACACCGAATCATTGAACTGCTCGAACATATTGAACTTTCGGAACACTACATCGACCGCCTTCCCGACGAACTATCCGGAGGCGAGAAACAACGTATCTGCATTGCCAGGGCACTGGCGGCAGAACCGGAATTGATTATCTGCGACGAAGTTACTTCTGCGCTGGATACCATTGTTGCTAAAGCAATTCTGGATTTGCTACAGCGACTTCAGCGCGAATTGAGTTTAACATATCTGTTCATCAGTCACGACCTTGATACGGTGGCTAGTATTGCCGATCAGGTAGTGGTACTCTATGCCGGAAGGATTGCTGAGCAAGGTCCCAAAACTGCTGTTTTCCAACCCCCTTTCCATCCTTACACACGGCTTCTGCTTTCATCTGTGCCGGAAATGCGTCAGGGCTGGCTGGAGGAAACTCTATCCACTCATGAAGCCAAAGCTGGAATTGCCCGTGAGGTTAAAATTACTGAACGCGGCTGTCCTTTTGCAGAACGTTGTCCAGTTGCCATTCCAGAGATCTGCGTACGTGACCGTCCACCACTTCAGACCCCAGCATCCGGACACGTTTTTGCCTGTCAACACGCTCCAGAAATGCTGCTTGATCATTTTGCAAAAAATAGAATAATGAGAGAAATTATTTAAATTCAGTTAGAATTTGTACCCAGATTGTGAGAGTTTCAAATAATTATTATTTTTCAAAAGATTTTAAATAGGATGAAAGTATGAAATCAAGAGCTGCAATTGCATGGGAAGCTGGAAAGCCTCTGGAGGTAGATATGGTTGATCTAGAAGGACCTAAAACCGGAGAAGTGTTGATCAGGAACGTTGCCACCGGAGTCTGTCACACAGACGCATTCACGCTTTCCGGAGATGATCCGGAAGGAATTTTTCCCTCCATCCTTGGACACGAAGGCGGAGCAGTTGTTGAAGAAATAGGCAAGGGAGTCAGTAGCGTCAAAGTCGGAGACCATGTCATTCCACTTTATGTTCCTGAATGCGGAGAGTGTCAATTTTGCAAATCCGGAAAAACTAATTTATGCCAGTCCATACGTTTGACACAAGGAAAAGGATTGATGCCTGATGGGACTTCACGTTTTTCGTCCGGAGGAAAAACCTTGTTTCACTACATGGGAACTTCTACATTTTCCGAATACAGTGTTTTGCCACAAATTTCTGTAGCCAAAATTAATCCGGAAGCTCCCTTGGAAAAAGTGTGTTTGCTCGGCTGTGGGATTACTACCGGAATTGGTGCGGTTTTAAATACCGCGAAAGTGGAAGCTGGATCGACGGTGGCAGTGTTTGGGTTGGGCGGTGTTGGGCTTGGTGCAATTCAGGGTGCTGTTTTAGCCAAAGCCGAACGCATCATTGCCGTGGACATCAATGAAAGTAAAGAAGAATTTGCAAGGCAACTTGGCGCAACCGATTTCGTAAATCCCAAAAATTACGATAAACCGATTCAAGAAGTTCTAGTAGAACTGACAGACGGAGGTGTGGATTATTCTTTTGAATGCGTGGGCAACGTAAATTTGATGCGTTCTGCACTGGAATGTTGTCATAAAGGGTGGGGCGAATCAATAATTATCGGAGTTGCCGGAGCCGGACAGGAAATTTCTACACGGCCTTTTCAACTGGTTACCGGAAGAGTCTGGCGCGGTTCTGCTTTTGGAGGAGTTAAGGGACGCTCGCAGTTGCCGGGATATGTGGAAATGTACATGAACGGAGAAGTCAAAGTTGATGAATTTGTAAGCTACACTATGCCGCTGGACGAAATCAATCGGGCATTTGACTTGATGCACGAAGGTAAAAGCATTCGCTCGGTAATACTGTTTTAACCTTTTTCAAGCTAACAGTTTCTCTTTTCAATATTTATATTGTCGTAAAAAGTCCCAAATGTGTGTCATTTTGAGTGAAGCAAAAAATCTTGCATGAGCTGCTACACTAATTCATTATGATTTCAGATTGGTTGCAAGACTACCAAAATTGAACAAAAGCAAATTCTTTCTCCTCCACAAATAACGAACTATGACCAACACAACGTTGCGGGTTTTGAGTTATAACATTTACTGGGGTGGACATCGGCAACCGCTAGAACGAACCATTGAAGTGATCGGGGAATCCGGGGCTGATTTGGTGGGCATTCAGGAAAATGTAAACAGGGAATACGAAGACCAGACTCCGGAGATAGCCAAGGCTCTCGGATATTCCTATGTGAGACACGCCGTTTTGGACGCACTTGAAGAATTTGGTGCCAAAGGCAACAAGCTTCGCGCACGCTGGACTCAGCAAGCCGGGCAATCCACTTTGAGCCGTCACCCGATTACGGCACAATCTCCCGGAGGTTCAGGTATTCAGGTGGAATTGCCTTCCGGAGAGAAAGTATGGATGTTCAACACACACCTATGGCATTATCCTTATGTGCCGTATCAGTTGATGAACGTTGACTATTACCAAGGAGACTCGATTGATCCGGACACTCCCAATGCTGAGACACAGGCAATTAATTCAGCACGAATTGCTCATGAAACTGAAATCACTAAAGTTTTATGGGATATCCAAAGTGTAATTACCAGTGGCGAACCGATTTTTCTCACCGGAGATTTTAACGAACCGTCTCATCTCGACTGGACAGAAGAAGCAGCCCAAGCCGGACTTTGTCCCCTCAAAGTTGATTACCCAACTTCAAGGCAAGTACTTAAAGCGGGTTTGAAAGATGCCTTCAGGGAATTCTATCCCGACCCTGTGGCAGTTCCGGGATTCACTTGGCCTGCGGGGATTTATCCGGACGCTCCGGATTCGTCAATTCCTGACCCGGAAGACCGCATTGATTTTGTCTATTTTTCGGGAACGAATGTTCGGGTGAAAAAAGTTCAACGGCTAGGTAATGTTTCGGACAATTCAGAGATTTCTTTTACTGAATATCCTTCGGATCACAGAGCGTTACTGGCGGAATTTGAACTTCTTGAGAATTGAATTTGCATACATCATTAACTGTAAAATCATCAAAAGAGACAAAACGTTTTTCGTAAAAATTCCGCCGATTGATCAAGCGCAGAAACGGCACCATCCAACATGCGGCTGTAGTGTAAAAAACCATGCAGAACACCTTGATGAAGGTGTAGTTCACAGGGGACTCCGGCTTGTTCCATTAACGTGGCAAGCGCCGTGCTGTCATCCAGCAGGGGATCCATATCAGAAGCAATCAAGCAGGATGGAGGCATGCCATTAAGATCAGCCCTCAAAACATCCAGACGTACATCATTCAAATCCTCTTGTGAATTCAAATAAGAATCCTGATAGAAAGCCAGGTCTTCTTCGCTCATTCCCACATC
>Ga0209709_10001521_pt1 | contig 21299 bp, 16 predicted proteins | sample ArcticOcean_MG_C_2_FD_187435 | JGI IMG/M metagenome (GOLD analysis project Ga0209709, IMG submission 187435) | Marine microbial communities from western Arctic Ocean - ArcticOcean_MG_CB4_136 (SPAdes) (version 2) | ecosystem: Environmental > Aquatic > Marine > Oceanic | place: Arctic Ocean...
ATCGCAACTAATACCTATTTTTGAAAAAAAATCACAAATAGACAATTGATAATAAAATTAAAGATACAATAATTCTATATACAACAAATATGTTTAGACTAAATTTTTTAATAAAGTTTAGAAAAAATGCTATTGTGGTATATGAAAAAATAAATGAAAATATTACTGCAATAATTACAAGGAAATTTAATTCTGCGTTATCTACTTTTATAACGTGATATATACTTAGTAAACTTGCGGCGCCTAAAGCAGGAATTGCTAAAAAAAATGATATTTTTGCTGAATCAAATCTATTAAATCCTAAAAACCTGCCAATTGAAATTGTTATTCCAGATCTGCTTACCCCAGGTATTAATGCAAGTACTTGCATAAGACCTATTAGTAAAGCAGATTTTAATGTAAAACTATTTTCAATTTTACTAGTGATTTTAGTTTTATCGCTTATATATAAAATGATTCCAAATATTAAACTCATCCAACTAATTATTTCTAAGCTTCTTAATTGGTTAATCAATCCTGTTTTGTATACTATATAACCCGCAGGTATCAATGGAATACTTGCGATTAAAATTTTTATTAAAAAATTTTTATTTTTTATAATACTAAATAAATCTTTCCTGAAATAAACTATGATCGCCAACAACGATCCTAAATGTAAACATATATCAATTAATATATTTTGATTATTAAAAGAATAGTATTTTGCTATTAAAACAATATGTGCCGCCGAACTCACAGGCAAGAATTCTGTAATACCCTGGACAATAGATAAAATTAAAATTTCTAAAGAAGAAAGCATGAATATCACTATTGCATAGCTGTTATGCAATATGAATCACAAATTTACTGCATTTTACCACAATATAGGTAAACTTTTATGTCCTAAATTTACTTTTAGCCTTGTTTATATTGGTATAAAAGTAGGTATAAAAATTAAAAATATGTCAGAAAAAATGCTTAAATTTACTGAATTAGACAAGCAAAATCCTAATAAAAGGGAAATTAAAAAAAGAATTGAAGATTTTAATGAAGTCTATGAGCAATTTATTTCTAACAAAGCAAAAGAACAATCAAGCAGATGCTCACAATGTGGAGTCCCTTTTTGCCAAGTTCACTGTCCCTTACATAATAATATTCCTGACTGGTTAAAATTAACAGCCGAGGGAAGAATGCAGGAAGCTAATGAATTAACCCATAGCACAAATAATATGCCAGAGATTTGCGGAAGGATCTGTCCACAAGATCGTTTATGTGAAGGAAATTGTGTCATAGAACAATCTGGCCATGGAACAGTAACTATAGGTTCAGTAGAAAAATATATTACAGATACAGCTTGGGAAAAAGGCTGGATTAAACCTATTGAAGTAAATAATGAAATTAATCAATCAGTTGGTATCATTGGAAGTGGGCCGGCTGGTTTGGCATGTGCTGAAGAACTAAGAAAACTAGGTTATAAAATAATTATCTATGATCGCTACGATAGACCTGGAGGATTATTGATTTATGGAATACCAAACTTTAAATTAGAAAAGTTTGTTGTTGAAAGAAGAACTAATCTTTTAAAAAAAAGTGGGATAAATTTTGAGCAAAATATTGAAATTGGCAAAGATATAACATTAGAAGAAATAAGAAAAAAACATGATGCAGTTCTTATTGCAACAGGAGTATATAAGGCAAGAGAAATAAATCTGTCTGAAAATAATTTAAAAAATATTTTCCCAGCTATGGAATTTTTAACAGCTTCAAACAGAAAAGGATTAGGAGATAAAGTAGAAAATTTTGAAAATGGTACACTTAATGCACAAAATAAAAATGTCGTAGTGATTGGAGGAGGAGATACTGCAATGGACTGCGTGAGGACAGCGATAAGGCAAAATGCTAAATCTGTTAAATGTATTTATAGGCGGGATAAAGAAAATATGCCAGGCTCAGCAAGAGAAGTGAACAATGCAGAAGAAGAAGGGGTCGATTTTATTTGGTTATCAAGTCCAAAAAAATTTGTTGGCCAAGAAAAAGTTACATCTTTACTAGTAGAAAAAATTAAACTTGGTGAACCAGACTCTTCTGGTAGAAAAAAACCTAAATTAATACCTGATTCTGATTTTGAAATTAAAACTGATATAGTTATTAAAGCACTAGGGTTTGATCCTGAAGATCTCCCTACGTTATTTAACAACTCAAAACTTTCTGTTTCTGCATGGGGAACTATAAAAATTAATATGGTATCCAAAGAAACAAGTTTACCAGGTGTTTTCGCGGCAGGTGATATTGTAAGAGGAGCTTCTTTGGTAGTTTGGGCAATAAAAGATGGAAGAGATGCAGCCAAATCGATTCAAAACTATCTAGAGTTAAAAAAAATAAATAAAATAATTGCAGCGTAATATGAAATTATATAAAAAAAATTTAAAAAAATTAATTAAAGCAAATTCATATTATCCACAACTTGAGCATGATGCTTGTGGTGTTGGATTTGTTGCTTCAACAGAAGGTAAAAAATCAAGAAAAGTAGTTGAATTTGGTATACAGGCTTTAAAAGCAGTGTGGCACCGGGGTGCAGTGGACGCAGATGGAAAAACTGGTGATGGGGCTGGTATTCATATTGAAATTCCAAAAGATTTTTTTGTTGAAAGAATCAACAATGCGGGTCGTCAGCATAAGGAAGGAACAATTTGTGTTGGAATGATTTTTCTTCCTAGAAACGACTACACTTTACAAGAAAAATGTAAAACTATTGTAGAAAATGAATTATTAAGTAAAAACTATTATATCTATAGATGGAGACAAGTTCCCGTAAACACTAAAGTTCTTGGTATAAAAGCAGAGAATAATCGACCAGAGATAGTTCAAGTAATATTTAAATTAAACAACACATCTTTAACCGACGATATCCTTGAAAGAGATTTGTATGTCATCAGAAAAAAAATTGAAAAAGAGGTTAGTCTACTAAAAATAAGAGATTTCTATATATCATCATTTAGCTCAAGATCTATAATTTATAAGGGGATGTTTTTAGCTGAAGCTTTATCTGAATTTTATCCAGATTTATTGGATAAAAGATTTATTTCTAGATTTGCCATTTTTCATCAAAGATATTCTACAAATACTTTCCCAAGCTGGGATTTGGCCCAACCATTTAGAACCTTGGCTCATAATGGAGAGATTAATACTATTCGTGGAAATATAAATTGGATGAAAATTCACGAACAAGACATGAGTAGTAAATTATTTGAAGATATAAATTCTTTAAAACCAGTTATTAGTGAGGGAAACTCAGATTCAGCAGCTTTAGATAATGTTTTTGAATTATTGGTTAGATCAGGAAAATCAGTTCCACTAGCAAAGCTTATGTTAATTCCAGATGCTTGGTCAAAAAGAAGAAAAACTGTTTCAAAATCCCATCAAAAGTTATTTAATTTTTTGAATAGTACAATCGAACCTTGGGATGGACCGGCGGCAATTGCAGCGACAGATGGAAAATGGATTATTGCTGCACAAGATAGAAATGGATTGCGTCCATTAAGATATACGCTAACTTCTGACAAATTTTTATTTGCTGGATCTGAAACAGGTATGATTCCATTTTCAAATAAAAAAATAGTTTTTAAAGGGAGGTTGGGACCTGGACAAGCAATTGCTGTTGATCTTATAAAAGGTCGAGTATTTGATAGCAAAAGTTTAAAAAATAAAATTTCTAAAGATTATAAAAAATATAATAATCAAATAATTGATTTAGATAAAAAGTTTAATATTACTAAGGAATTTTTCTTTTATAAAGGAGATGAGTTAAGAAGAAGACAATTTTTAGCTGGTGTAAATATAGAAGATTTAGAGCTTATCCTTCATCCAATGGTAGAAGAAACAAAAGAAGCCATTGGATCTATGGGTGACGACACTCCTATAGCGGTACTTTCAGATAAATATCGACCAATATCACATTTTTTTAGACAAAATTTTAGCCAAGTAACAAATCCACCAATAGATTCTTTACGGGAAAATGAAGTTATGAGTTTAAAAACACGTTTTGGTAATACTGGTAATATTCTTGATTTTGAGAACTTAACAGAGGAAAATATTTATGTTCTTGAAAGTCCAGTTTTATCAAATTCCCAATTTTTAAAATTTATAAATTTTTTTAAAAAAAGCATTAGAACTCTAGATTGTACATTCAACATAGAAGGAAACTTAAAAGAAAGGTTGGACAAACTACGCTTTGAAGCTGAAATTGCAGTCAGAGAAGGTTGTAAACATTTAATTTTAAGTGACATAAAAGTTGATGGAAAAAAAGCAGCAATACCTATGGCAATTGCCATTGGAGCAGTTAACTCCAGACTAGTAAATTTAGGAATTAGGGGTTTTACATCCATCAATGTTCAAACAGGAGAAGTTTTAGACACACATTCATTTGCAATTTTATTAGGCGTTGGAGCAACAACAATAAATCCTTATATTGCTTTTGATTCAATTTATCAGAGATATGCCAAAGGATTGTTTGGTAAAAATAGTTTTGAAGAATGTTCCCAGAATTATATAAAATCAGTTGATAATGGTATTTTAAAGATAATGTCTAAGATGGGAATCTCAATATTAAGTGCATATAGAGGTGGGTGTAATTTTGAAGCTATAGGGTTAAGTAGATCTGTTGTTGCTGAATATTTTCCTGGCATGATATCTAGAATCTCAGGTATAGGAATTTCTGGGATAGAAAAAAAAATAAAAGAATTACATAAAAAAGCTTTTCAACAAAATATAACAATTCTTCCAATTGGAGGTATTTACAAATATAGAAAAAATGGTGAAACGCACCAATATCAGGGGAAACTAATACATATGTTGCAAAGTGCAGTAGCTTCAAATTCGTATGAAATATACAAAAAGTATGCTCAAGAAATTTATGATTTACCAGTAATAAATTTGAGAGATCTTTTAGATTTTAAAAAATTGAAAAAACCAGTAAATATTAAAGAAGTTGAAGACGTCAAAGATATTAGAAAAAAATTTGGAAGCGGAAGTATGTCCCATGGAGCCTTGTCATCAGAGGCGCATGAGACCCTAGCTATTGGTATGAATAGAATAGGAGCCGCTTCTTGTAGTGGAGAAGGAGGTGAAGATTCAAAAAGATTTTTTAAAAAGGAGAACGGAGATAGTGCAAATTCAAAAGTAAAACAAATCGCATCAGCAAGGTTTGGTGTAACAATCGAGTATTTAAATAATTGTTCTGAAATTGAAATAAAAATTTCCCAAGGCGCAAAGCCTGGAGAAGGAGGTCAACTTCCAGGTTTTAAAGTTTCAAAAGAAATAGCAAAATTAAGACATTCTACACCAGGTGTAACATTAATATCACCACCACCACATCATGATATTTATTCAATCGAAGATCTTGCTCAACTGATTTATGACCTTAAACAATCTAATCCTAAAGCGAGAGTTGGTGTAAAATTGGTAGCCTCTACTGGAGTTGGAACTATTGCAGCAGGAGTTGCAAAAGCAAAAGCTGATGTAATATTAATATCAGGACATTGCGGAGGTACAGGAGCAAGTCCACAAACTAGTGTAAAGTATGTAGGTATACCTTGGGAAATGGGACTTACAGAGGTAAACCAAATACTAACTCTGAATAACTTAAGGCATAATGTTACATTAAGAACAGACGGTGGAATAAAAACAGGTAGAGATGTAGTTATAGCGGCAATGTTAGGTGCAGAAGAATTTGGAATTGGAACAACTTCTTTAGTAGCAATGGGCTGTATAATGGTACGGCAATGCCATTCAAATACCTGTCCAGTGGGTGTTTGTACACAAGATAAAAAATTAAGAGAGAAATTCACTGGCACACCTGAAAAAGTTGTTAATTTATTTACTTTTATTGCTAAAGAAGTAAGAGAAATTCTAGCAAACTTAGGCTTTAAAAGTTTAAACGAAATTGTTGGTAGAACCGATCTTTTAAAACAGGTAAGTCGGGGAAAGTCTGATTTAGACGATCTAGACTTGAGTCCATTATTAGTACAAGCAGACCCAGGAAAAAATAATAGATATGGATCTTCTGATTTAATAAATAAAGTTGAACCGACTTTAGATGAATTAATCTATAATAAAATTAAAAACCAAATTGGAGACAAAAATAACATAGAAGTGAACTTTAAAATTGAAAATGTTCATAGAGCAGTTGGAACACGTTTATCGCACTATATTTATAAAACATTAAATAAGGAAAAAAATGAAAAAAGTATTATCAAAGTAAACTTATCAGGTTCTGCAGGCCAGTCTTTGGGAGCATTTGGAATAAAAGGCCTAAAAATAAATTTAATTGGAGATGCAAACGATTATGTAGGAAAGGGACTTTCTGGAGCCACAATAGTTGTTAAACCACCGTTAGAAAGTAATCTAGTTAGCAATGAGAATACTATTATTGGTAATACCGTTTTATACGGAGCTACTTCCGGCAAACTTTTTGCATCAGGACAATCTGGTGAAAGATTTGCTGTGAGAAATTCTGGTGCAGAAGCAGTTATAGAAGGTTGTGATTCAAATGGTTGTGAGTATATGACCGGTGGTTGTGTCGTAATTTTAGGCAAAGTAGGAGATAATTTTGCAGCAGGCATGACTGGTGGCATGGCATTTGTATATGATGCAGAAAATGAATTTGAAAATTATGTAAATCCAGAATCAGTAATTTGGCAAAAACCAGAGACTGAAAATTGGAAAATGTATTTAAAAAATTTAATTAAAGAACATTTTGATGAAACGCAATCTAAAATTTCTGAAAAAATATTAAAAAATTTCGAACAAGAGATAAAAAATTTTAAACAAGTATGTCCAAAAGAAATGGTTGATAAGCTATCAAATCCTTTAACATTAAAAAACATAGTTTCCGAAGCTATTTAATCAGATCATATACTTTTAATCATTAATCCCAGCTCAGTACAAATTTTTTTTAAATCAATTTTTCTAGATAAACTATGGTTACCATTTTTAATTTTAACCAGTTTCTTTGTCGCTTTTTTACAATTTTTTAAAATCTTTTTAGAAAATCTCAAAGGCACAACTTCATCTTTTAATCCATGGAATAGAACAATTGGTATATTCAAGTTAATTGAATTATTTAACACTTTATTTTTTCCCCCATCCAATATTAGTTGCTTAGTTAAAGGGTAACTAAAGCCAGAATAATTCAAATTATAAAAATTTTTTTTTCTTATTATTTTTTTAATTTTCTTACTAAATTTTTTCCACATTAATTCTTCAAGAAACTCAGGAGCAGATGAAATGCCAATAAAACCTTTTATTCTTTTTTTAAAATCTGGAAACAAGTTAAGTGCTATCCAACTTCCCATGCTTGAGCCTACAAAAATTAAATTAGCTTTTCTACTAACTTTTGATTTAATTAACTGCTTGGCATCATTTGTCCATCTAGATATATTTCCTTCAGTAAATTTACCTAAAGATCGTCCATGACCAGAATATTCAAATTTTAAGAAATTTAGTTTTTTCTCACGACAGAATCTTTGTATTGCTGTAGGTTTAGCTCCAATCATATTTGACATAAATCCATGAAAAAAAACGACCGTAAATTGGCTATTTTTTTTATTAAATAAATATTTAATTTTTCTTTTATTTGAAGTAATAAAGTATTTAGATCTTTTATAGTTCATTTGTCATATTATAATATTTCAAAAAAATGAAAAAAAAAGTTAAAGTTTTACAGGTTATACCTAAGCTAGGATATGGAGGAGCTGAAACAGGCTGTTATGATTTGGCTCATTTTTTGCCAGAAAAAGGTTTCAGATCATATATTGCAACAAGTGGAGGAGAGTTACTAAATTTTGTTGATAAAAAAAAAGTAACTATATTTAAAATTCCAGTTGATTCTAAAAATCCTTTTTTGATTTTATTTAATACATTTATAATTTCTATTATTATACTTCTTTATAATATCAATATAGTTCATGTAAGAAGTAGAGCACCAGCATGGTCATGTTTTTTTGCAACTAAAATTACCTTTAGAAAATTAGTTAGTACATTTCACGGAACGTATAACTTTAACAATAAAGTAAAAAAGTTTTATAACTCAATTATGGTGAGAACAGATTTAGTAATAGCTGGTTCTAATTTTATATTTTCTCACATAAACAGTAACTATGGAAAATTTTTTTTAGAACAAAAAAAAAGAAGGCTTCTTGTAATTTTTCGTGGAATAAATACAAATTATTACAATATTCAAAAAGTTTTACCAATTAAAATAGACAAGTTTTCAATACAGTATAAAATTGATAGAAATAAATTTGTAATTTTACTGCCTGGTAGGCTTACTCCATGGAAAGGTCAAAAGATGTTTATTGAGGCTATTAAATTATTAAATCAGAGAGATGATATTTCTCCTTTTCAAGCAATAATTCTTGGCGGAGACCAAGGACGAAATGTTTATAAAAAACAACTTACAGGTTTAGTTCAGCAACACAGATTAAATAATATAATTAAATTTATAGATCACTGTGAAGAAATGCCAATTGCTTATGGTGTTGCTAATCTAGTTTGTTCATGCTCAATAGAACCAGAAGCATTTGGTAGAATATCTGTAGAAGCGCAGGCGATGCAATTACCAATAATTGCAAGTGACATTGGTGGATCGAAAGAAACTATAATACAAAATCATACAGGTTATTTATTTGAGAATAAAAATGTTGAAGATTTAGTAAATAAAATTATTTTAGTAATGCAAAAAAATCATGAATCGCTTAAATCTCTTGGCATCGAAGGTAGAAAAAATGTTTTAAAAAAATTTGATGTTGATAAAATGTGTCAGAGCACCCTTAATGAATATAAAAAATTACTAGGAATATCTTCATAAATGCCAGATATAAAATTACCAGATGGTAAAAAAATTAATTTTTCAAAAGTGATTGATGGTTTTGAATTAGCAAAAAAAATTAGCAAAAGTTTAGAAAAAACTGCACTAATCATGGAAGTTAATGGAGAGCTAAAAGATTTAAATCATCAAATTAAAAAAGATTCTACAGTGAGAATAATTACCTCTAAAGATAAGGAAGGGTTAGATGCTATTAGACATGATACTACGCATATCATGGCAATGGCAGTTCAAGAGCTATTTCCAGATACAAAAATAGCTATTGGCCCAACGATTAAAGATGGATTTTATTATGACTTTTCTAGGAAAGAACCATTTACTCCACAAGATTTAGAAAAGATTGAAAAGAAAATGAAAGAAATTGTTGAAAAAAATGAACCCACAAAAAGAGAAGTATGGGAAAGAAAAAAAGCAAAAGATCACTATAAAAAGATTGGGGAAAAATATAAAGTTGAACTCGTTGATGGTATACCAGAAGATCAAGAGGTTTCGATATATTACCATGGAAAATGGTACGATCTCTGTAGAGGACCTCATCTCACATCAACTGGAAAAATTGGAAAATATTTTAAACTTACTAAAATATCTGGAGCCTATTGGAGAGGTGATTCTAACAATGAAATGTTACAAAGAATTTATGGAACATCATGGCCATCTCAAAAAGAGCTTGATGAATACTTAAAACGTATTGAAGAAGCAGAAAAAAGAGATCATAGAAAGTTAGGAAAGGAAATGGATTTATTTCACTTTCGTGAAGAAAGTCCAGGTGCAGTATTCTGGCATCATAAAGGTTGGTCTTTATTTCAAACTCTTATCAATTATATGAGATTAAAACAAAGAAACGCCGGGTATAAAGAAATAAATACTCCAGAAATATTAGATAAAAATTTATGGGAAAAATCTGGTCATTGGGAAAAATTTGGCGAGCATATGTACACATCAGAAACTCCTGATAAAAAAACTTTTGCTATTAAACCTATGAACTGCCCAGGATGTATCCAAATTTTTAACCAAGGTCTTAAAAGTTATAGAGATCTTCCTTTAAAGTTATCAGAGTTTGGTAAAGTTCATAGGTATGAACCTTCAGGTGCATTACATGGTTTATTAAGAGTTCGAGCATTCACACAAGATGATGCACATATTTTTTGCACAGAAGAGCAAATTACTGAAGAGTGTTTAACAGTAACTAATTTAATATTAGAAATTTATAAAGATTTAGGATTTGAAAATGTTCTATTAAAATATTCTGATAGACCTGAAACAAGAGTTGGAGATGATGAAATCTGGGATAAATCAGAATCTGCTTTACTCGAAGCAGTAAAAAAATCTAAATTAAAATATGAAATAAATAAAGGTGAGGGTGCATTTTATGGTCCTAAAATAGAATTTGTATTAAGGGATGCTATTGGACGCGATTGGCAGTGCGGAACCTTGCAAGTAGATTTAAATCTTCCTTCAAGGCTTGGAGCTTCCTATATTGCAAGCAATGGATCAAAAAAAGTTCCAGTTATGTTACATAGAGCACTTTTTGGTTCTCTTGAAAGATTTATAGGAATTTTAATTGAACATTATGCAGGAAAATTACCGTTATGGTTGGCCCCTTTGCAAGCTGTAGTTCTTCCCATTGCATCAGAATTTGATAATTATGCAAAAAAAATATTTGAAGAATGCCTGAAAGCAGGTATAAACACCGAAGTGGATTTAAAAAACCAAAAAATAAATTATAAAATTAGAGAACATTCATTAGCTAAAGTACCATTACTATTAATTTGTGGTCAAAAAGAAGTTGAAGATGATAGTGTTACAATTAGAAAACTAGGATCAGAAAAACAGGAAACACTTTCACTTGATAAAGCAATAAAAGAAATATCTTTAAAAAATAAATTTCTAATAAACTAAGTGGCTTTTCAAAAACAAAATTATTTTCAAAGAAGAACAAAGCCAAGGGGCCCAAAATCAAATGATAGAATTCGCGCACCCCAAGTTCAAGTAATTGGTAGTGATGGAAAAAATCTTGGAACTCTTAATACGCAAGAGGCAATTAATTTAGCGAAACAAGAAGGTCTAGATTTAATCGAAATTTCTCCTAATGCTAGTCCTCCCGTATGTAAAATTATAGATATTGGTAAATACAAATATGATCTTCAAAAAAAAGCAAATAAAGCAAAAAAAAAACAAAAAATTGTTAATTTAAAAGAAATTAAATTAAGACCAGTTACAGATATTCACGATTATAACTTTAAAATTAAGAATGCCCAAAAATTTTTAGAAAAGGGAGATAAAGTAAAATTTACTGTAAAGTTTAGAGGAAGAGAAATGCAACATATAAATTTGGGTAATCAGCTAATGAAACGTATTGTTACTGACACAGCAAAGCTGGGAAAAGTTGAAGTAAACGCAAAACTTGAAGGTAGACAGATGGTTATGATAGTTCAACCTCTATAATTTGATTGTAAGTTAAATATAAAATTCGTATAAACTTCCTTAATTTTATGCCAAAACTAAAAACTAAAAGTTCAGCTAAGAAAAGATTTAGATTCACTGCTAAAGGTAAAGTTAAAATGGCCCAAGCAGGTAAAAGACATGGAATGATTAAAAGAACAAATTCACAAATAAGAAAAAAAAGAGGGACAACAATTATGTCTAAACAAGATTCTAAAATTGTTAAGTCATATATGCCCTACAGCTTGAGAGGTTAAAATGGCAAGAGTAAAAAGAGGAGTAACTAGTCACGCTCGTCACAAAAAAGTTTTAAAGCAAGTCAAAGGCCAATTTGGTAGGAGAAAAAATACAATCCGAATTGCAAGACAAGCTTTGGAAAAAGCAATGCAATATGCTTATAGAGATCGAAAAGCTAAAAAAAGAGAATTTAAATCTTTATGGATCCAAAGAATAAATGCTGGAGTGAGAGCTGAAGGTATAACTTATTCAAAATTTATAAATGGTCTAAATAAGTCAGGAATTAAGTTAGATAGAAAAGTTTTAGCAGATATTGCTTACAATAATCCAGAAGTCTTTAAAACTATTGTAAAAAAAGTACAATCCTCTCTTAACTAATAAGATTATTTCTATTATCTTCTATAAAAATAGAATCACTAATAAGATTTTTATATGGAAAAATTTGATCAAATTGAAACTGATATTTTAAATAAATTAAAAAATACTGTGGAACGTAATTCGCTTGATGTAATCAAGACAGAAGTTTTTGGAAAAAAAGGAGTTCTTACGAACCTTTTTAAAAAAATTGGAAGCTTAGAGCAGAACCAAAAAAAAGAATATGCTTCTAAATTAAATAATCTTAAACAAAAAATATCAGCAGCTATAGAAAAAAAATATATAGACTTTGAGCAAGCAGAAATTAATAAAAAACTAAAAAATGAAAAAATAGATATAACTTTACCAGGTAGGACTTTTTTCTCTGGTAAAATACATCCTGTTTCTCAAGTTATTGATGAAGTGACTTCTATCTTTTCAGAAATTGGTTTTTCTGTTGAAGAAGGTCCTGATGTCGAGACTGAATATTATAATTTTTCTGCACTTAATACTCCAGACAATCATCCAGCAAGAGATATGCATGATACTTTCTATCTTGATAATTCTAAAGAGCTGCTATTACGAACTCACACATCTCCGGTTCAAATAAGAACAATGTTAAAAAATAAACCACCATTTAAAATAATTGCACCTGGAAGAACTTATAGATGTGATAGTGATCAAACACATTCACCCATGTTTCATCAGTTAGAAGGATTACATATAGATAAAAAGATAAATATGGGGCATCTTAAGGGCTGCCTTTATTATTTTGTTAAAAGGTTTTTTGAAGTTGATAAAGTAAGAATAAGATTTAGACCAAGCCATTTTCCATTTACCGAACCGTCAGCGGAAGTTGATATTGGATATAAAATTGAAAACGGAAAAATTAAAATTGGTGAAGGAGATAAATGGCTAGAAATTCTTGGATGTGGAATGGTTCACCCAAATGTTTTAAAAAATGTAAAAGTTGATCCAACACAATATCAAGGTTATGCCTTTGGTGTAGGTATAGATAGATTAGCTATGTTAAAATATGGAATCAATGATCTTAGAGCCTTTTTTGAAAGTGATATCAGATGGTTAGAATTTTATGGGTTTGATCCTCTTGATGTTCCAACTAATTATAGAGGTCTTAGCAGATGATACTTTCTCTCCCATGGTTAAAAAATCATCTTTCCACCAAAGCAAATATCAAACAAGTTGTTGATCGGTTAACTGAAATTGGTCTAGAGGTTGAAACTGTAAAATCACCTTCTAGCGATTCAGATCACTTTATTATTTGTAAAATTGTTAAATCTCAAGAACATCCAAACGCAGATAAACTAAAGCTTTGTGATGTAGATATTGGTAAAGAAAACTTAATAAAAGTTGTTTGTGGAGCACCAAATGCTAGAGAAGGATTGATCACAGTTTATGCACCCCCTGGAGCTATTATTCCAAAAACAAAAATGAAATTAAAAGTAGCAAAAATTAGAGGAGTAGAATCTTTCGGTATGCTCTGTTCCGAAAGTGAGCTTGATCAATCCAATGAAAAAGATGGGATAATAGAATTAAGCAAAAGTGAAAAAAAAATAGGAAAAAAATATTTTAAAAGTTCTGCAGAACAGGTTATAGATATATCTATTACGCCTAACAGACCAGATTGCTTGGGAGTTAGGGGTATAGCTAGAGATCTAGCAGCCACAGGTTTAGGTCAACTAAGAAAACAACCACCAATAAAAATAAAGCAAAAATTTAAACAACCAATTAAAGTTTCAATTACCAATGAAAAAAAAAAAAGCTGTGGTGCTTTTGGAAGTGTTTATATAAAAAATGTTGCAAATAAAGAAAGTCCTGATTGGCTAAAAAAAAGAATTATATCTTTAGGTTTGAAGCCTATTTCAGCAATTGTCGATATAACAAACTACATCATGTTTGATCTAAATAGGCCCTTGCATGCTTATGATGCAGATAAAATAGATAAAGAAATCATTGTAAGAAATTCTAAAAAAGGTGAATTTTTTGAGGCACTTGACAATAAGAAATATACTCTCGATGCTAATATGTGTGTGATTTCTGACAAATCAGGTGTACTAGGCTTAGGTGGGATTATTGGTGGTCATAGGTCTAGCACAGAATTTTCAACAAAAAATATTTTATTAGAGTCGGCTTATTTTTATCCCTCAGAAACCAGAAGAACAGCTAAAAATTTAAACATTGAAACAGATGCTAAATATAGATTTGAAAGAGGCATAGACCCAAATTCAATTCAAATGGGTTTAGAGTTAGCAATGTGCATGGTTTTAGATATATGTGGAGGTGAAGCTAGCAAATTATCAATTGTAGACAAATTAAAAAGTAGCAGAAAATTAATAGATCTCGATTATAAAAAATTTTTAAATGTTGTTGGTTTCTCAATTGCAAATACTGAAATTAAAAAAATATTATTATCTTTAGGCTGTGAGGTTAAAAAAGGAAAAAAAGGTATTAAAGTTTTTCCTCCATCATGGAGACCTGATCTTAAGGAGGATATAGATCTTATTGAAGAGTTAGTAAGAATAAAAGGTTATGATAAAATACCTCTTATCACTCCCGAAAAAGAGAATATTAAAGAAACATTAAACTTTAGACAAAAGCTTTTTCATTTTTCTCAAAGATCTGTAGCTTCAAAAGGTTTTACCGAAGCAGTTACTTGGTCTTTCACAGATTCAAAAGTAGATAGTTTTTTTTCTGAATTAAAAAGTCAAATAAGATTATCAAACCCAATATCAGGTGATTTAGATGTTCTAAGAGCATCACTTTATTCAAATTTATTGATAGGAGCTAAAAAAAATATACACAGAAATTTTGAAGATTTAATGTTATTTGAAATTGGTCCAGCTTTTTATGGAAAAGAACCTGGAAAGCAATCAACTATGATAGTTGCAATTAAAACAGGCAAATATTCGAGAAAGAATTGGATTGAAAAAGAACGAAGCTTTGATGTTTTTGATATTAAAAATGATGCGTTTAGAACTTTAAATGAAATTGGTATTGATAACTCAAAAATATTTGTAAGTAATAAAACTAAAAAATGGTATCACCCAGGAAGATCTGGATTACTATCTTTAGGATCCGTTAATGGACCAGAATTAGCATACTTTGGTGAATTGCATCCATCAATTATACAAAAATTAGATTTAAGAGTTGAAAGTGTATTAGGTTTTGAAATTTTTTTAGATAACATTCCTGAGTGGCGAAAAAAAATTAGAGATTCAAAAGTGCAATTTACTATTTCAGATTATCAAAAGGTAACCCGAGACTTCGCCTTTGTTATTGAAGAAAAATATAGTTCTGGGGAGATTATCAGCTTAGTTAAAAATATAGATAAAGAGTTAATCAAGGATGTAAAAATATTTGACGTTTATCAAGGTGACAATATTGAAAAAGAAAAAAAATCTATCGCATTTAACGTAATATTTGAACCCAAAGATAAAACTTTAAGTGAACAAGATATTGAGAACATAAGTAATAAAATTATATCTATAGTTCAAAGCACAACTGGTGCAACATTAAGATCATAATGTCTGATATACAAAGAATACGTAATTTTTCAATAATAGCGCATATTGATCATGGAAAATCTACGATAGCAGATCGTATAATTCATAAATGTGGAGGATTAACCGATAGAGAAATGAAATCACAGGTATTAGATTCTATGGATATAGAAAGAGAAAGAGGAATTACCATTAAAGCACAAACTGTAAAATTGAAATATAAAGCAAAAGATGGAAAAGATTATATTTTAAATATAATTGACACACCAGGTCATGTCGATTTTGGTTACGAAGTAAGTCGTTCACTATCTGCATGTGAAGGATCTTTATTAATAGTAGATAGCACACAAGGTGTTGAAGCTCAAACGTTAGCCAACGTCTACCAAGCTTTAGAAATTAATCATGAAGTTATACCAATTCTTAATAAAATAGATTTACCAGCATCAGATATTGAAAAAACTAAAAAAGAAATTGAAGATGTAGTAGGAATAGATACATCGAATGCAATTAGTTGTTCAGGTAAGACTGGAGAAGGAATTGAAGATATTTTAGAAAAAATTGTAACTATTTTACCAGCACCAAAAGGTGACCAATTAGAGAAATTAAAAGCACTACTTGTTGATAGTTGGTATGATACTTACTTAGGTGTAGTTATTTTAGTGAGAGTGATTGATGGTAAAATAAAAAAAGACATGAAAATTAAATTAATGTCAAATGATCAAGAGCACATAATTGAAAAAGTGGGAGTTTTTACTCCAAAACCGAAAGATATTGGTGAGTTAAATTCTGGCGAAATTGGATTTATAATTGCAGGTATTAAAACTTTATCAGAAACAAAGGTTGGGGATACTATATGTGATGCATTGAGCCCTAACATCAAACCCTTGCCAGGATTTAAACCTAGCAAACCTGTTGTTTTTTGCGGGCTTTTTCCGGTAGATAGTTCTGAATATCAAAAATTAAAAGATGGTTTAGGAAAACTTAAATTAAATGATGCAAGTTTTTCATATGAAGCAGAGTCTTCCAGCGCGTTAGGTTTAGGTTTTAGATGTGGTTTTCTTGGATTACTACATTTAGAAATTATTACAGAAAGACTCGAGAGAGAATTTGATGTAAATTTAATTACCACTACACCCGGAGTTATTTATAAAGTTCATAGTATTAAAGGAGAAGTTACAGATCTTCAAAATCCATCTAATATGCCTGACCCTACTCAAATTATAAAAATTGAAGAACCATGGATTAATGCAACCATCATAACACCAGATGAATATTTAGGTTCGATCATAAAAATTTGCCAAGATAAAAGAGGAATTCAAACTAATCTTAGCTACTCAGGAAATAGAGCTATTTTAGCTTATGATCTTCCGTTAAATGAAGTTGTATTTGACTTTAATGATAGATTAAAATCAGTTTCAAGTGGGTATGCGAGTTTTGATTATGAAATTACAGGTCACAAAGAAGGTGATTTAGTTAAATTAGGCATTTTAGTAAATAGCGATCCAGTTGATGCTTTAGCAATGATAATTCATAAAGATTTTGCACAAAAAACAGGAAGGCAAGTATGCGAAAAACTAAAAGACCTTATTCCTAGACATAATTTTATGATTCCAATTCAAGCAGCCATAGGAGGCAAAATAGTTGCGAGAGAATCAATAAAAGGTTTTTCAAAAGACGTGCTAACGAAGATTCATGGTGGTGGAGCTGGTGATAGAAAGAAAAAACTACTTAAAAAACAGAAAAAAGGAAAAACCAGATCTAAACAGTTTGGAAGAGTAGAAATCCCTCAAGAAGCTTTTATCGGAGTTTTAAAAATAAACAAAGAAAACTAGTTTTTAGTTATGGAAAAAAAAATATTAGTTTTTGCCGGAACTTATAATGAGGCACAAAATATAGAAGAATTTTTAAAAACAATTTTAGGACTAAATATAAACTTAGATATTTTAATAATTGATGATAATTCTCCAGACAAAACATGGGAAATAGTAAATAGCTATAAAATAAAAAATAAAAATATTGAATTAATTAAAAGAGAAGAAAAACAAGGATTAGATACTGCACATAAATTAGCATTTAAGTATGCTAAAGAAAAAAATTATGATTATTTAATAACATTAGACGCCGATTTATCACATGATCCATCTAAAATTCCTGATTTCATAAGAGAATTAAAAAATAATCCTTTTGTAATTGGATCTAGATATATTAAAAATGGAAGAAATGAAATGAAGTTAAAAAGGTATTTACTAAGTTATATAGGAAACAAAATTATAAAATTTTTTTTAGGAATTAATTGCAATGAGTTCACATCATCATATAGAGGTTTTAATTTAAATATGCTAAAAAATTTTGACGTAAATAGAGTTTCTTCAAAAGGATATAGTTTTTTTATGGAAACAGTTTACCTAATTGATTCTACTGGTAATGATATAAAACAAGTAGCAATTCGTTTTAAAGATAGAGAAAAAGGTGATTCAAAAATACCCAAGATAGAGTTATTTAGAACATTAAAAAATTTATTTTTATTAAAATTAAAAAGATAAAAAATGAAAAATGATAAAAATTTTTACTACAGTAAAATAATTTATGTTCTTCTATCGTTAACATTATTTATTGGGTTTTTTTTTAACGAAGATTCTTCAGGAAGTGGTGGTTTTATTGATGATTTTAATAATACGTGGCCCTATGTAGAATTGCTGAGAGAAACATTTTTTGTTTTACCTTCAAAATGGGTTTTGCACACCCCTTTACATTTTATCCTCTTGTCTAAGATATATATTTTAATTGAAAACAAATATTTTATAAGGCTTTTTTATTGTTTGTTTTCAATATCAATACCTTTTTTATTTTATTTATGTTTAAAAATTAATTTTCCAAAACAAAATAAAAATAATTTATTAACTTTAGCTTCATTAACTTTCATATTTCCATCTTTTAGATCAGGAGCAATATGGGCCAACGACCATATAACAGCACTATTTTTTTTCTTACTTTTTCTTATATATTTTTTAAAATGGATTAAACAAGCAAATTTTAAAGAATTAAATATTAATATTTATTTACAATTAATTTTTTTAGCTTTAGCAGTTTATACAAGACAGTATTATGCATTAATTTATATTTATTGCATGTATGTATATTTTAAAAAGTTAGATTTTTCTAATTTTATTAAATTATCTTTTGTAGTATTTATTTTTAGTATCCCTGGATTTATTTTAATATACTACGATCCAATATTATTAAATCTTAATTTTGATACGAAATTGCACAATACAATTTTGCTGAACTCATCAATTCTATCATTGTACTTAATACCAATATATTTTGTAACTTTTTTTTTTAATAAAGAAAAATTAGAAACTACAAAAAAACAACAATACTTATTTATTTTAATATCTGTCACTATTGTTTTGATCTTTTCTAATTTATTTAATTATAATCCTAAAATAGGTGGTGGTTATTTTCTTAAGCTTTCATATCTATTAATGAATAATGAAATTTTATTTTTTATTACTTCAATAATTGGGATTTTTCTACTAATTAATATTGCTAAAGACAATATTGATAATACTATAATTATTCTTTTGTTAATTTTTGGGTTAAGCGCACGTTTAATTTTTCAAAAATACTTTGAACCAATGTTTTTCTTTATATTATTTTTAATGATAAAATCCGATATTTTAAAAATTTATTTAAATAATATAAAAAATATTTATTTTTTATACATTTATTATGGTATTTATTTTATTACAGCTATTATAAATAACATATACAAAATAACAAAAACTGTTTTATAAATTTAATGTCTGATTATAAACATCCACTAGGTAATTTTAAAATTAGTATTGTAAAATTTCTTGGAAAAGCGTTTAGCAGTTTGAGCTTATTCTTTTTATCTTTTTTATTTAAGATTGAAAAAAATGAAAGTGAAATTATTATTTCGTCAGCATTTTATGCTCCCTGGAAAGATGATAAAGAGTTCAGTAATTTTTATAATAAAGTAAATGATTATACGCTTTTAGATAACAAAAGACTTTATACCTTGTGGCATTTTTCTAAATCTTTAAAAAATTTAAAGTCAGATATTTTAGACATTGGATGCTTACAGGGTGGAGCTGGTTATGTAATGTCTAAAGCAAACAAAAAAGGGAAAATCTATTTAATTGATACCTTTGAAGGTTTGATTGAAAATGAAAACTATCACAAAAAAGACCATTTTGTTTTCGAAGATATTAATTTTGTAAAAAATAGAATTAAATCTCTTAAACTAAAAAATACAAAAGTAATAAAAGCGAAGTTTCCAAAAGGTATAAGTAAAAAATTCTATAAAAAAAAATTTAAACTTTGTCATGTTGATGTTAATACATACAATTCTACTAAATCATCGTTTGAGTTTATAAGAAAAAAAATTATAAAAAATGGTATAGTAATTTTTGATGATTACGGAATATATAGTACCAAAGGAGTTAAAAAATACGTAGACTCTATAATGAAGATTTACAAAAATGATTTTTCATTTGTAAACAATTACATGGGTCAGTGTATTTTAATAAAAAAATAAAACTTAATTTATCTTAATTAAATACTTGGTAAACTGAAAATAGAATATCCAGTTGAATTACTAACATAAAATTTTTCTATACATTTAATTTTTTCTATTTTTTCTATTTTTTCTACAACTTTTTTATTACAATTAATAAAGATAAAAAAAATATTTCTTTCTGTGGAAAAGTTAACTATTTTTTCTAAAAAATGAATAAACTCCCCATCATCTTTAAAGGGGCCATTAAAGTAATAGCAGTCAGGTTTATATTTTAAAAAATCTAATTTGGTAAAATCTCCTTGTATTATATTTATATTTTTTTTGTATTTAAATATTTTTTTGCAGTATTGGTACTGTTGAGAAAAATACTCTATACCAATATAATTTTTACTAAAAGAATTTTGGCTAAAAAAATTGATAGCTCTTCCTGATCCACATCCAAAATCAATAAAATTAGAAAAACTATATTTTTGAAGAGTATTTTTGATTTTAAACAAAAAATAATATGGGCAGGGAATATTGTCTGTCATAGAGTTATTTTTTGAAAAATTAAATCTATTACCCTTGTAGCCTTTAATTGAGTATAAAAATTCAAAAAACATTACTATTATTAATGAAAATTGATAAGAATTAATTATTCTGAATATATTTTTTATCATTTTTTGAATTTATCTGATTTAATAATAATATTGTCTTAAAAGACTTTGTAAACAATTATATGTTTTAGTTTTATGAAAAATACTCTATAATTCACTCATGCGAACGATACTTTATTTTGCTGAATCCTCCTGCTAGTTTTTTTTAAATCTTATTGGAGAGATGGCCGAGTGGTTGAAGGCGCACGCTTGGAAAGTGTGTATACGAGCAATCGTATCGTGGGTTAAAACCCTTAATAATCCCCACATAACATTAGAGAAATTTTCTCAAAGTTAACCGTTGTCGTCGGTGTGTCGTCGACAGCATTAAAACGGAGGAGAAAATGCACTTAAGGAAAAGAAACAATAAATGGCAATGTTTAATTAATTACAAAGGTTACCGAATTGGTAAAACTTTTATCAGGAAACAAGAAGCTCAAAAGTGGGCGTTAAAAACAAAAACACAATTAGAAAGTAATAGTTTTCAAGACACATCCTGCTTGGCAACCATGAAGTTGAAGGACTTGTTAAAATTGTATCATGATAAATACCAATCAAAAACAAGAAGACCCAAGCAATTTCAATATGAAGTAAATTTATTATGCAGACAAAGTATAGGAAACATTACTTTGTTAAAATTAAACAGCAGTCATATAGCGGAATTTAGGGATGAAAAACTTGATGCTGGTAAATCACCCTCAACA